>Ga0316207_10001654_pt1 | contig 26174 bp, 28 predicted proteins | sample 6weekpyrite_MG_FD_204943 | JGI IMG/M metagenome (GOLD analysis project Ga0316207, IMG submission 204943) | Microbial mat bacterial communities from mineral coupon in-situ incubated in ocean water Damariscotta River, Maine, United States -... | ecosystem: Environmental > Aquatic > Marine >... | reverse complement strand
GTCCAAAGCACAAATTGGTTATTCAAGTTAGCTCAGCTGACCCTTTGACCCAGAAAATTGCGCTGAATAATGCTGCTAACATTCAAAAAGGCAAGGGCATTGATAATATTGATGTTGAAATTGTTGCATACGGCCCAGGTTTAAGCATTCTTACAGCTAAAGGAAAAAACGCTAAACGCGTAGGAAGCCTTGCTGTACAAGGAATTAAATTCAGTGCTTGTGGTAACACTATGAAGAAGATCAAAAAGAAAAAGGGTAAAGCACCAAAACTAGTTGATGGTGTGAAGGTTGTACCAGGTGGCGTAGGACGAATTATTGCTTTACAAGAAAAGGGTTATTCTTACATTCGCCCATAAGTATTTTTTAAGTTAAAAATGAAACCTCGGTGAAGTATTCATCGGGGTTTTATTTTGCCTGCTCCCTTATCAATTTGGTGTAGCAATTGCTTTTTTTTCATGAGGTTGGATTTTGGTGTATTGATTTTTCGCCATGGATTTAGATTGATGTAATCAATAACCTCTGCAGTCTTCTCATCAAGAACAGCCACAATATCACGGTATTTACCTGTTAATGAGTAAAAGGCCAACCCGGAAATATTAGGTTGGAGGGCATGGAATTCTTTAATGACCGCTACATTGTCTGGGTGTTGCTTGGCCAATGTGTCGAGTTTGAGGCGGTGTGATTTATTCAGGTTTTTTATCGATAATAGCCAATAAGTGTTGTCCCGCAATATCATTTCGCCAGCCTTGCAGCACACTCACATCACGTTCGCCAGCAACAAGTTGGTTAACGATTTTTCGCGTCGCTATAAGTCCTGGGTCGATTTGTTGCTCTTCACCTATGTTTTGCAGGGTGGTCATCAGTTCCTTACCTAATTTGCGCTGCGCGTTAGTGAGGCGTTCAAACCGTTGTCGGACAGGACGTTGATCTTCAGGGATAGTGGCGGCTTTACTAAGCAGGTTTAGCCATTCTTGTCCGAAACGGTCACGACTTTTTTCACTCAGGCCTGCCGCACCGAGTTCATCGTTATTTGTCACAGGGCCATCAGCCATCGCCAGCAGTATGTCATCTTTGATTACCCAGCGTTTCGGTTTATCAATTTTTTGCGCGTAACGTTCACGCCAGCTTGCGAGAGCTTGTGCAAATACGAGGTTACGATCCGCTAATTTATCAAGGCCTTTTATTTGCTGCCAAGAGTGCTCGGGATTAATTTGATAGCGAGTTACATCAGCGAGCTTAATAAAATCTTCGTCTAACCACGCACTACGATTCTTGGTTTTGAGCTCTTGTTTTAGCAAGCCATAGACCTCACCGAGATAACGTACGTCATCGGCAGCATATTGAATCTGGGCATCACTCAATGGTCGGCGTGACCAATCGGTTCGACTGTGAGATTTATCCAGATCAACGTCACAGTAACTTTTAACTAATGCGGCATAACTGATTTGATTCCCATGACCTAATAATGCCGCTGCAATTTGTGTATCAAATAAAGGTGTAGGAAGTTCATTACGCAAGTTGGCAAAAATCTCGAGGTCTTGCGAGGCCGCATGGAAGACCTTGGTAATACGAGTATCGTAGAAAATGTCGAGTAGCGGCTCAATGCTATTTAAGGCGATGGGGTCGATACAGGCAAGTTCTATTCCATTACTAACTTGAATTAGGCAAAGTTGAGGGTAGTAGGTTTTCTCGCGAACAAATTCTGTATCAATAGCGAGCCATTTACTGTCTTTGATGGAGTCACAAAAAGTGATTAAATGCGATTCGGTATCAATGTAAGGTATATCTTGGTTAGTTGGTAAGTTCATGGCGTATAGCATAACAGTCAGTATGGGGTGTTGACTATATTGAGAGATGTAAAGTGACGCTGGAGATGTGGCGTGGCAAAGGTTAAGCTTATCTGATGCAATCACTTATTTTTCGTTTTTTTGATATCTGTCTTCTTCGAGCAGGTCCGCAAGATTTACCTTCATCGCTTTTTTTATTGCGTTTAGTCATGGTATTGAGTGTCATCGTCGGTGTCTTTCTTAATCTACAGACAGAAGGTTTTAGCCAATCATTAATGATTTCGCTATTTAATGTTGTCTGGTTAACAGCATTTTTATACTTAAGTTTGCAATTACGCGGTAAGTTAACGCGGTTGAGACAAAGCTTGATCGCGATGCTCGGCACCAATGTGATATTAGGTGTATTGATTATGCCGTTTATGTATAACCTGGTTGCTGCAGATCTAAACGGGGAGTCAGCGCCGGTCGCCTTCCAATTTTTTTTACTTTTATTGCTCTGGGATATTACGGTGTTTGCACACATTATTCGACATAGCCTTGATGTGAGACTGGGCTATGGTTTTGTTATCAGCATCGGTTATTTGATCTTGTCATGGACGGTAGTTGATATGATTTTTGCGACGTAACGAAGATGCATATTCATATTCTTGGTATTTGTGGCACCTTCATGGGTGGGCTAGCATTACTAGCTCGCGAGCTTGGCTATAAAGTTAGCGGCTCAGATGCCGGTGTGTATCCGCCAATGAGTACGCAGCTTGAAGCAGCAGGTATTGAGCTACATGACGGTTATACGGTTGACGCACTTGAGCCAGCCCCTGATTTGGTTGTAATTGGTAATACAATGTCGCGAGGTAGCGAGGTTGTTGAGTATGTACTTGATCGAAATTTGCCTTATACATCTGGGCCGCAGTTCTTGTCTGAACATGTACTACAGGATCGCTGGGTATTGGCTGTTGCCGGTACACATGGCAAAACCACTACCGCAAGCATGTTGGCACAGATATTAGATCAATGTGGTCTTGCACCGGGTTTCCTAATAGGTGGAATTGCGGAAGATTTTGGTATTTCAGCACGCTTAGGTAATACCCCTTTTTTTGTTGTCGAGGCGGATGAATATGACACGGCCTTTTTTGATAAGCGTTCCAAGTTTGTGCATTACCAGCCTCGTACGCTGATTATTAATAATCTCGAGTTTGATCATGCTGATATTTTTGATGACTTGGCCGCGATCCAAAAACAATTTCATCACCTCATGCGTATTGTGCCAAGTAATGGTTTGGTAATTCACCCACTCGGTGTCGAGGCCATTGATGAGATGTTAATGATGGGGTGCTGGACACCTTGTGAAACATTCGACATAGATAAAAAATCCGCTAACTGGCAATGCCTGGATGCAACAGCGGACTATCACCGTTTTGATATCAGTCTTGAACAGCAGCGTATAGCAACGCTGTTGTGGCAGCATGGCGGTAAACATAATGCGAATAATGCCTTGGCCGCAATTGCCGCTGCGCGGCATGCGGGGGTACCCGTTGCAGAGGCAGTTAAGGCACTTTGTGAATTTAAAGGCGTGAAGCGGCGTATGGAACTGCGAGGTGAAGTGAATAGTGTGCGCGTATTTGATGATTTCGCACACCACCCAACGGCAATAGCAACAACCTTGCAAGGAGCTAAACAATGTTTGCGTGCATCGGGGCGCTTATTGGCAATATTAGAGCCTCGTTCTAATACCATGCGTATGGGCGTGCATCAGGCTTCATTGGCTAAATCGCTTAGCGAGGCCGATCAGGTTTTTTTACTCGAACCCACTGATATGGATTGGTCGTTAGAAGAGGTTGTTGGTGATCTGGGTAGCAAGGCTGTGCGCTTCACCGATTTGGATAAATTGATTGATGCCGTGATCGCGAAAGTAAAATTGAATGATGATCTTGTAGTAATGAGTAATGGTGCCTTTGGCGGTATTCATGAAAAACTCTTAGAACGATTATGATAGGCTACATAGCCTGTTTTTATGGTTGTAAAGAATGAATATTGAGAAAGTAGACAAAACGATTGCGATAGCAATGACAGGCGCATCAGGAGCCCCCTATGGTTTGCGGTTGTTGGAATGTCTTGTTGCCTCAGGTGCAAGCATCTATCTTATGGTTTCACCGCCTGGCCAAGTCGTTCTATCGATGGAGACCGATTTAAAAATACCCGGTCGTCCTGATGCCATGCAGGCATGGTTTACTGAGCACTACAATGCCAAGCCAGATCAAATTCACGTATTCGCCAAAGATCAGTGGATGGCCCCGGTTGCGAGTGGTAGCGGAGCACCTGATGCGATGGTGGTGTGCCCGTGTACAACAGGCACCTTATCGGCGGTAGCCTGCGGCAGCAGTAATAACTTAATAGAACGTGCCGCAGATGTGGTCATAAAAGAGCAGCGCAAATTAATTATGGTGCTCCGTGAAACACCATTGTCAGCTATTCACTTGGAGAATATGCTTAAGCTAGCTAAATTAGGCGTGGTGATGTTGCCAGCAACACCGGGATTTTATCAGAACCCGAAATCGGTAGATGATATTGTCGATTTTATTGTGGCGCGAATTTTAGAACAATTGGGTATCAAGCACGATCTATTACCCACCTGGGGTGATTAGTATTATAGTGAGTATGTATCGATAGCGTAGGGCAGCGATGACGCAAGACATTCGAGATATTCCCATTTTTCCATTACACACGGTGTTCTATCCGGGTGGCGCATTACCTTTGCGAATATTTGAACCCCGTTATTTAGATATGGTCGGCAAGTGCCTGAAAGAAGAATCTGGATTTGGTGTCTGTTTAATAAGTGAAGGAACGGAAACCGGGAATGCTGCGGAAAGTTTTGAATATGGAACCTTTGGCAAGATTAGTTATTGGCAACAACTTCCAGAGGGCTTGCTTGGTGTTACTGTCCGTGGAGAACAGCGATTCAAAATTATTTCCAGACAAATCGGGGCTAATCAACTTTGTATAGCAAAGGTCGAAATGTTGCCTGATGAAGAGCAGGTGGTATTACCAGTACGCTTTCAGTATCTCGCTGAGATAGCAGAAGAAATGCTAACCCAAATTGGGCATCCATATACTACACTACCCAAATTCTATGATGATGCGAGTTGGGTAGGTTATCGCTTGGCAGAGTTGTTGCCAATGGCTTTGGTTCAGAAGCAGCATTTCCTACAGATGGTCGATCCGATAGAACGCCTAGACAGGATTAGCATAATTATTAGCGAGATGGATGATGGCTAAGCTGTTGAAAATGAACAAAATAACCCTTATCTGAATTGTCACGCCACATCTTTTCCCAGAATTATCAAAATATTTTTAAAACTTACTGATAGTGTTGTTAAGTTTCCAGAATATGTGCCGCTAGCATAGATATCTTTAGGTAAAAGCACTGTCAGCATAAAGCGGCAGCGCTTTAAAAAATATAGTGAGTGCATATTATGAAAGCCACGTGGATACATTCAATTGGAGCAAGAATTGCCCTGAGTAGTACAGCAGTCTTAATTATAGCTGTATTGGTCATGACCGTTGTAGTCAGCAACAGCATGTCGAATATCATTCGAGAGGCTGAGGAGCGTGAGCTACGAGGGGTATTTCAGAATGTTAAGGTAACCATTGAATCTGAATCACGCGTTGCACAGGCAATGAGTGCAATGGTGGCAGGTATACCTCAAGCTCAGGAAGCATTTGCTGGCAAAGATCGTCAAGCACTAAGTGAATTGTTTGTTCCTGGATTCCCCGTGCTTAAGAAAGAGTATGGCGTTCGTCAATTTCAATTCCATACACCGCCAGCCACATCATTTTTGCGAGTTCATAAGCCAGGCAAATATGGCGATGACCTTTCGTCATTTAGAAAAACTGTGGTTGAAACGAACCAAAAGGTAGAGCCAGTTGGTGGCATCGAGAAGGGCGTTGCAGGCCTAGGTGTGCGCGGTATGGTGCCAGTTAAACATAATGGTGAGCATGTCGGTTCTGTTGAATTCGGTATGTCATTTGGGCAATCATTCTTTGATAGCTTTAAGTCAAAAAACAATGTGGATTTAGCGCTGCATGTTATTGATGGTGCTGGTTTCAAAACCTTTGCAAGTACTCTTGGAGAAAAAACACTCTTGTCTGCAGAGCAATTGCAAGAAGCATTGAAGGGAGAAGTGTTATCACACAGCTCACTTGCTGAGGTGGATGTTACTGTGTACTCAACAGCAATTACAGACTTTAGTGGTAAGCCATTTGGTGTGCTTGAAATTGTAATGGACCGGAGTGTCTATGGAGGTATGCAGTCAGACGCGATATGGGTAAACATTGTATTAGCATTGCTTGCCGTTATCGGTGGTATTTTTGTATCAGCATTAGTGGCAAAAGGTATCGTAAAACCAATTAAAAATGCCGCTATGGCAATGACAGATATTTCTGAGGGTGATGGAGATCTAACTAAACGCCTTCCTATTAAGGGGCAAGATGAAATAACAGATTTATCAAATGCCTTTAATAATTTCTCCGAAAAAGTACACAAAGTTGTTGGTGATGTCGCTGAGGCAAGTACCTATCTGTCTACGGCAGCCGAAGAAATGTCGAATGTGACAGTTAACCTTGATGATAATGTTCAGAAGCAGAGATTAGAGATTGATCAGGTAGCGACGGCAATGAATGAGATGGCGTCAACTGTGCAAGAGGTTGCACGTAGTGCGAATGATGCTGCAGGTTCAGCCACAACAGCACACTCCCAATCAGTAGAAGGGAAGTCAGTAGTCGGAGAAAATATTCATGCAATTAATTCACTAGCAAGTGAAGTTGAAAATGCAGCCAATGTTATTAATGGCGTTGAGAGTGACAGTGAACGTATTGGCACTGTACTTGATGTGATTCGTGGTATTGCCGAACAAACGAACTTACTTGCTCTAAACGCAGCAATTGAAGCGGCTCGTGCAGGTGAACAAGGTCGTGGTTTTGCAGTGGTAGCGGATGAGGTTCGAACTCTTGCAAGCCGGACTCAAGAGTCTACTCAGGAAATACAAGGCATGATAGAAAGCCTGCAAAAAGGTTCACGAGATGCTGTAACCGTAATGGAAAAAGGCAAAGAACAAGCAGTTCAAAGTGTGTCTCATGCGAATGCGGCAGGTGAATCACTAGAATTAATAACTAGTGCAGTATCTTCTATTAACGATATGAATACTCAGATCGCGAGTGCGGCAGAAGAGCAATCAGCGGTTGCCGAGGAAATTAATCGAAACGTAGTGAACATTAATGATATGGCTGAAATGATATCAGATGGTTCACAACAGACTGCAAAATCAAGCAATGACCTGGAAGGGTTAGCCAGTCAGTTGCAAAGTGTTGTGTCGCGTTTTCGTATTTAGGTTGTCGCTGGCATCTAGCATTTAGCTAGATGTCGGTTTTTTATTATTGAGTGAATTGATCACTTAACTTGACCACTCGCGCTGTGACAATCATCGTTAGTAATACAGCGCTAGCAAAAAGGTAGAGGCCGTAATGTAATTGCATATTGGCGACACTGCCTAGTTTGACTGCGGCGATCAGTATTGCGACGACGAAGACATCGAGCATTGACCATTTTCCGTAATGATGCATCCAGGTTAAATATTTGTTTAAAGATTCTTGATCGTTGAGTGATGGCGATAATAGTTTATTCAGCACCAGTAATTTCAATACCGGAATAATAATACTAAAGAGCACAATAATCATAAACAGTAAGGCCTGTCCTTCTTCAATCAATTCCGATAACCCGCCAAGAATAGAGACGGTGTTATTAAAGAAATAAAATTTTTCCAGTGTAATAATAGGGGCAGATAGACCTGCAACGAGAAAAATAACGATAGCGATTAAAATAACTCTTAATACTTTTGTTTCAGTAGGAAAACGACTAGCGAGGTTATCAAGTGGCTCTTGCATTGGTTTGAAGGCTTTAGCCTTTAAATCCGCACTGTTTGTGTTGGCGGTCACAGAAAGGTTTATTTTCAGAGGCGCCACAACGGCAAAGCGCACCTTTGGTTCTTGTAGTAACAGAGCAGCCACTGCGGCTGAAGATTGTCACAGGGCTTTTTATTAACAACATGGCATCGGGTTTGACGGTGAGTGTAAGCTCACCATGCTGTTCAGGTAATACTTCACTACGGTCGTCTGTAAATTCCTGTTCAGCCTCAAAGCTGTTTTGTTTGTGGCCACCGTCACAAAAAGGCTTGTTGTTCGAGTGGCCGCAACGGCATAAGGCTAGCTCTTTGTCGTTGGCAATAATGACACCATCTGCATTTTGAATGGTGACATTGGTATCGCTGCTACAAATCAGTGGTCCATCTGGACGAACCATAATGGTATTGCCAGGATATGAAGGTTTTTCGCTCACGAAATGTATTCCTGTGTTAGTAGCGCTTGCGGGTGAAGACCCAGTTATTGCCTTTGCTCAATTTAGCATTAAAGCGATAACCTTCTTCATCGAAGTCTTTAATATCTTCAGGGTTGATGAGCTTGTTCTTAATAATATAACGACTCATCAGCCCGCGTGCGCGCTTGGCATAAATGCCAATCATCTTGTAATCACCATTTTTAAATTCTTTAAACGCAGGGGTAATTATTTCTGCATTGAGCTCTTTAGTTTTGACAGACTTAAAGTATTCGTTTGAGGCTAAGTTAATTAGGGTATCGGTTTTGAGCTTCTTAAGTTGTTTGTTGAGCCCGTCGGTGATGGTGCTGCCCCAGAATTCATAGAGATTTTTACCACGGTCTGTTTCTAAGCGGGTACCCATTTCTAAACGGTAGGGCTGCATGAGATCAAGCGGTCTTAATAAACCATATAAGCCTGAAAGAATATGTAGGTGCTGTTGCGCAAACTTAAAGTCGGTAGCATTGAATGAAGCAGCATCTAAACCTTGATAAACATCACCCTGAAAAGCCAGCACAGCTTGCTTGGCATTCTTTTCGGTACATTTTGGTTTCCACGCTTCGTAGCGGTCAAAATTCAACTCGGCAAGATTCATGCTGAGTTTCATAAGTTCAGCTAGATCGAGAGATGAAAAGTCACGCAGGCGAGTAATCAGCTGTTTCGAATCGCCCATGTAATCGGGTGTGGTGAAAACCTTGGTCTTAGACGGGGTTTCATAATCGAGTTTTTTGGCGGGTGAGATAACAATTAGCATGATAATTCTTCTATTATATATTAGATTTGTTTGCGCAATATTTGAGTGGATTTATTCTAGCATTATAGGCATAAATTTGATGATGGAAATGATAAATAAAGTTGAGACTAAAGGATATTGTCTCATATCTGATAGAATGTCCTATAAGCGTTAATATTTTTAAACACTAATTTTCATCGAGCGTGAATGATAATACAAGCTTTAAATAGCGTGCATGGTATACCCTTCAGTATAATGTTCCAGTGAAGGGTAGGTAATTATGCAAATCGAAGAAAATAGATCATATCGCATTGCCTTTCTTCACCTTGGTTTTCGACCATTTTTCTTGTTTGCCAGTGTTTTCTCTGTAGCTGTGATTGCTTTATGGTTGTGGATTCTTAGTTTTGGAGGTTGGCTGGCGACAGCTGAGATGTCTGTATTCCAGTGGCATGCACATGAAATGCTATATGGTTATACGCTAGCGGTCATAGCTGGATTCCTGCTCACTGCTGTACGTAACTGGACGGGTGTTGATACGCTGAGAGGTGTACTTCTTTTATTTCTTTCTCTATTTTGGTTACTAGCTCGGATGATGCCATTTATCGACCACCCGCAATCAATGTTGGTGATGGCAAGTTTGGATCTTGTTTTTAATCTGGGTTTAGCGCTAGCTATTTTGTTTCCTATTCTTAAAGTGCGCCAATGGAAACATATGGCCATTTGGAGCAAGGTAGTATTTTTACTCGCAGGTAATGTGCTGTTTTATCTTGGGCTATTTAATTTTCTGGAAAATGGTATTCAGCTGGGCATATATACTGGTTTCTACATCATTATTTCATTGATTATGCTGATGGGTAGGCGCGTGATTCCTTTCTTCATCGAAAGGGGTGTCGATGAACAAATAACAATAACCAATTTCCGTTGGGTGGATTTGAGCAGTTTATTCTTAATGCTCACCTTTATTATAGTAGAAGTATTTGTTGTGATGCCTGAATGGGCAACCATTATTGCTGTAATGCTTGCGGCGATACATGCGGTTCGCTTATGGGGGTGGTATGCGAAAGGAATCTGGAAAAAACCCTTAGTCTGGATTTTGTATATGGGCTATGCGTGGCTCGTTGTTGGCTTCATTTTGCGCGGACTATCAGGGTGGTTTGAAGTGAATCCGATGCTAGCAATCCATGCCTTCGCTTACGGAGGTATAGGTATGGTGACTATTGGTATGATGGCACGGGTTGCATTGGGGCACACAGGTCGTGATGTTTTTAATCCACCTTCGGCATTAAAAACGATTTTTATTTTATTACTGTCAGGTAGTGTCGTTAGAGTGATTTTACCGTTAGTCTTCCCTGATGGTTATTCGACTTGGATTTTAATTTCACAGGTTTTATGGATGATTGCATTTATTGAGTTTGTATTTACGTATGCAGTAATGCTTATTAAACCACGAATAGACGGTAAGTTTGGTTAAATTAGAATCGAAATTCTGTTGTTGAATTAAAGCGGTCATGCGCTTTTTCAAAATTTCATTCGCTTTTCTCTTCACTGTTATATAGCGGCCTAAAGGATATGAAAAAAAGCTACTAATGTATGCTCTTTCGAACAGCTTTATGAAACTCCATTACAATTAGTACGATGAGTGCCAGCCCTAGTAATTGCAGCCAGTGTTGTGGTGTTACGGGTTGGATATGCAATACGTCGCTAATCCAGGGTGTGTACATGGCGCCAATATGCACGAGTTGTGCGATAGCAGTACCAATTAAAAGTATTGGATTACGTAATGGGTTATGTCGAAATGCTGAGCGTGTTTCGGAACGGCAGTTGAAGACGTGAACGTTCTCGAACAATACCATTAGTAATAAGGTTCCATTGCGGGCTTCATCCAGGCTAAAGCCATTGCTAAGGAGCCACTGGAAAAGAACAAAAGCAACCGTTCCGATGCTTAACGCTGAGATAACGACACGTTCTATCATGAGTCGGTTGAATATGGCTTCTTTAGGCGGCCTTGGCTTGTTCTTCAATTCATCACCTTCACCGGGTTCAAATGCCAGAGCCACATCTTGTATTCCATTGGTTACGAGATTTAACCAAAGTAGTTGTACTGCCATTAGAGGTAAAGGTAATCCACTTAACAAGGCTAAGGTAAATAGCACTAACTCCGCCGCACCGGTAGAGATGAGAAGGAAAATTACTTTACGCACGTTTGCATAAGCAACACGACCTTCCTCAATGCCCGCGACAATAGAGTTAAATTTATCATCGGTGATGATGAGATCGGCAGTCTCTCTTGCGACATCCGTTCCGCTTAACCCCATGGCCACGCCTACTTCTGAGGCGCGCAGTGCTGGTGCATCGTTAGCGCCATCTCCGCTAACCGCCACAAAATGTCCATTACGTTGCAAGGATTGAACGATGTCTAGTTTTTGGTGTGGTCCTACGCGTGCAAACACCCGTGCTTTATGAGTAAGCTCGTCAATTGTTCCGGAATCAAGGGCTAACCTTAATTCAGGGCCAGTCACTAATTGCTCGGGGTACTCCACCATATTTAGTTCTTGAGCAATAGCAAGGGCCGTTGCCGGGTGGTCACCGGTGATCATTGCGACCTCAATGCCGGCTTGTCGACATGCTGCTATAGAAGACTTTGCCTGTGTGCGTAATGGATCAATTATTCCAACTAAGCCAATCAGTGTCAGTTTCTGCAGGTGCTCTTCTGTGAAGTTCTCATTTGCAGCAAGTTCAATTTCGCCGGCAGCTAAAGCTAGCACCCGATACCCGCTACTGGCGAGAGTCAGCGCTTGTTGTTCGATTTGAACAGGTTCAATGCTTTCGTCTTGGGACAATGCCGCCATCGTGGCACACATGGGTAATATGCGTTCAAGTGCACCCTTTACGAAGGCATACTGTTTTCCGTTCACCTTGTTCAGACTGGCTGAAAATTGCCGTTCAGACTCATAGGGAATACTGGCAATTTCGGGAAAGCTATTGGCCATTTCTGCTTTGACGATGCCCGCTTTATGGGCCATCACTAAGAAAGCCACATCGACTGCATCTCCATGATGAGACCAGCCAGCGTCGCTGCGACCAAGAAAACCTTCATTAGTTAGCACAGCTACTTGGCATAGCCTTTTAATAAGTACTTTTTCTTCTTCAGATGGTGCGCCTTGTGGTGTCAGAATAGAACCCTCTGGTATTACACCTTCTCCACTTATCTCCCATGCCTCAGTGTGTGGGAAAGCAATGCAACGTGCGGTTAACTGATTGACAGTCAGGGTGCCAGTTTTGTCAGTAGCGATGAACGTACAAGAGCCCAACGCTTCTACAGCTAAAAGTCGACGTACAATCACGTTTCGTCGCGCCATTCTTCGCATACCGATAGCCAGAGCAACGGTGAGGGCAACGGGCAGGCCCTCAGGAATGACAGAAACGGCAAGTGCGATAGCAAGTAAGAAGACTTCGTTAAACGGTGTGCCACGTAAAATCGCCACAGCGAACATGATTAATGCTGCGATACCAACAAAGATAGCCACACGGTGAATGAACCTGTCCATGCGCACTTGCAAGGGTGCTTTAGGAGATGGTTTAAACAAAACATCGGCAGCTATCTGACCTAACATCGTGTTCAGTGCAGTACTGACTACTACACCTTGGGCTCGCCCACGACCTACCAGGGTACCCGTGAAAAGCATATTAGCGCGATCACCTAAGGCGGTATCTGCAGCGAGTAGAGTATTGCTGTCTTTTAGCACGGCTAGCGACTCGCCGGTTAGTAAGGATTCATCCACCTCTAAGTCATGGGATACGAGTAGTCGTAAGTCGGCAGGAACTTTGTCACCTGATTCCAAAAATACAATATCTCCCGGGACCAATTCATCAGCAATAATTTCGTAACTGTCACCTTCACGTAAAACCCTGCATTGTGTGTTGACGAGTTCTTTTAATGCGATGGCGGCACGCTGCGCGGAATACTCTTGAATTGTGCCAATAACAGCATTAATGAGAAGGACTGCAGATATAAAACCGGCATCAGACCATTCTTTAATTACTAGAGACAACAGTGCTGCTGCGACAAGCACATAAATGAGTGGACTAACGAATTGGCGAAGAAAGACTGTCGCGATCCCCGGTGGCTTGGACTGAGGTAATGTGTTTCGACCATATTGCTCAAGGCGCGCGGCAGCCTCGTCTTGAGTTAGACCATGAAGTGAACTCTTCAGTGACGCAAGCATGTCCTCGCTCGATAGAGAATGAGGAGAAGAAATTGAGTCGGGAGTGTTTGGGGTGGTCACGCAGGGAAACCCATTAGGGAACCATTGGTAGGGCTGGCATTACTCATGAAAGTAATCCTTATGGCGCGGTGTTTTTATGAAGTTCCAGTTTTCTTTTAATGTAATAAGTCATTACGTCATTCCAAACGATAATTCACAATATAAAAAAGCACCAAATTGGTCGGAGTAAATGACTTATAAGGTGGCAAATACTCTCGCTGCCGCTTCAATTGTCTTTTCCAGATCTTCATCAGTATGTGCAGCAGAAACAAATCCTGCCTCGTAGGCACTGGGTGCGAGGTAGACACCTTCTGACAGCATGCCATTGTAAAATTTCTTGAAGCGCTCAATATTGCAGGCAGATGTTTGTGCAAAATTAACAATATGCGGTAGGTCAGTAAAAAAGAAGCCGAACATGCCGCCAACATGATTCTCTGCCAGTGGAATGCCGGCATCTTTAGCCGCGGTCATAATACCGTTTACCAGGTGTTCAACCTTGGCTGATAACTCATCATAAAAGCCAGTCTGACTTACTAGCTGCATAGTCTTGAGGCCGGCTGACATCGCTATTGGGTTCCCTGACAAAGTGCCTGCTTGGTAAACCGGTCCGAGTGGTGCGATATGCGCCATGATTTCTTTTTTACCACCGAAGGCACCAACCGGCATACCACCGCCGACGACTTTCCCCAGAGTCGTGAGATCGGGTTTGATATTGTAGTGACCTTGTGCGCCACCAAGCGAGACGCGGAAACCGGTCATGACCTCATCAAAGATCAGAACAGTGTCGTATTCGTCACAAACTTCGCGCAAGCCCTCAAGAAAACCAGGTACGGGTGGAATGCAATTCATGTTACCTGCAACGGGTTCCACAATGATACAGGCGATCTGCTCACCAATCTCACTAAAGGCTTGTTTAACCTCATGGATATCATTGTAGGTGAGCGTTATAGTGTGATCGGCAAGGCCTGCTGGTACGCCGGGTGAGGTGGGGACGCCGAGGGTTAACATACCAGAACCCGCTTTTACGAGTAATGAATCGGCATGGCCGTGGTAACAGCCTTCAAATTTTACAATTTTGTCGCGGCCTGTATAACCGCGGGCAAGACGAATTGCGCTCATGGTGGCCTCGGTACCGGAACTAACCATACGCACCATGTCCATTGAGGGGACGATATTACAAAGCATATCGGCCATCTCAGTTTCAATCGCCGTTGGCGCCCCAAAGCTAAGTCCGTTTTCTGCAGCATCTTGCACTGCCTTTATCACATCAGGATGAGCATGGCCGAGAATAGCAGGGCCCCATGATGCGACATAATCTGTGTACTGGCGGTCATCTTCATCAAATAAATAGGCGCCGTTGGCACGTTTGAAGAACACCGGATCACCACCAACACCGCTAAAAGCACGGACGGGTGAATTTACACCACCTGGAATATGTTCTTGGGCGGCGACAAATAAATCATGTGAACGTGACATACGGCTTTCCTAGTTATTTGGGAATGAAATTTTTCATGGGAACTATTTTAACAGTTTTGTTTGGGCTGCGCTCTAGCGTTTTCAAGTGGTTTTTGATGAGTCATTGAAATTGCATGCATCCTTAGAGCGGTTACTCCTTTCCCCTGTAATCTCGCATTTGGTCGAATGAATGTATTGGCAAAAATTATTCGAATGCGGCTTTTTCAGCTTCAAGATATCCCCAGCTGGCATTTCGTCCAGCGAGAATATTAAAGTTAACGAGTTTGCTGTAGGCAGACTGGTTGAATGTTTCAATCGCATCTTGCGCCTCCAAGCCCTCATCAACGCTTTTGGCCATATGTTTATGAAGTGACTGTAGATAGCTTAGAGTAGAAAATTCAAAATCTTTTAGTGGGCCTGGTTGACCATGACCAGGTACAAATTGGGCATTAGCGTATTTGTTGAGTTTCTTGAACGATGCGATCCATTGCTTAACATTGCTTGCAGGAATAACCGAAAGTAATCTATTGCCGTAAAGAATATCACCACTGTATACCAGCTTGTCCTTGGCAACATAGACAATCAGGGAATCGGGTGTATGTGAGCCACCGTGGCTTTCGATATAGACACTGACATCGCCGAGATCAAGATTCATCGGTTTAGTTATGATGGTGTCAGGTAAAGCAGGAAGAGCGATACTGCCTTCCTTCAGTTTGAGAATACGTTCGATATTACCACTGTACTGCCCGCTCGATGCCTCCATACGCTGTTTTTCTTTTTCGGTGCTGATGATCTTGGCACCTGCTTTTTTAAATACACTGTTACCAAAAAAACGATGAGGCTGAGAATTGGTATTTACGGCGGCGATGATTGGAGCGTTACTGATTTTGCGAATGTGGTTAAGCATTTCTGTTGCCATGGCTTCGGTGTAACCGGTGTCAATAACGACAATGCCTTTATTGCCGACAACAAAACCAAGGTTCATCCGATAACCTTTATTCTCAAAATTTGGACCGGGTAACGGGCCTATCCACGCATAGCTATGAGCGGCTAGTTTTTTAGGTGCAGGTAAGATGTCGTTCGCGTGGATAAACGAATTGAAGCCAAGAAAGAGCAGTAAGCTGATTGTCATTATTCGCATAGTATTTCCCTTTATTTCTGTAACGTGTTCATTCAGCATACAGAAATTATATTACTCTGCTGTCTATGCAAAACGCACGCAGTTTAACGCAGCGTGCACTGTTCAAATGCACAGTTTGGCATATTTGCTGGCGGCTGCTTTTATGTCTTCTTGACCGAATACACCATGGATGACGGCGAGCATATCTGCGCCTTTGTCGAATAGTATGGGGGCGTTCTCGACAGTAATGCCGCCGATAGCACATATTGGAATCGATAATTGTTGCTTGGCCGTAGTCAGTAAATCGATCTCTGCGGCGGGCGCATCGGGTTTGGTTTTTGATGCGAAGAAACGGCCAAATGCAATATAGTCGGCGGTATTTTTTTCAGCTTGTTTTGCAAGCTCAAGTGATGCATGACAAGTGACACCGATGATGGCGTCAGCCCCTAGTAGACGACGCGCCTCGATTAGTTGTGTGTCGGTTTGACCAAGATGGACCCCATCAGCATTGATGTTCATGGCCAATTCAACATCATCATTAATCAGAAGTGGCACACCATGTTCTCGACATAATTCGAGCAGTGAACGTGCAGTCATTTCTTTAATAACGGCTTGGCTTGTTTTATCGCGGTATTGGACTAGTTGTGCCCCCCCTTCAAGTGCCAGTTGCACATGCTCGAGCACTGTGGAGCCGCTAAGTTTGTCGTCAGTAATGACATACAGTCCGCAAAGCGTGTGGTGGTGTTTAATCATCTGAAAAATATCGAGTTGGGTGTAATTGCCCCCGGCCAATCGCTTGACCATGTTTAAGAGCTGTCCATGTGAAATCGAGCGCCATGCTTGCCGAGGTTGTAACGTCATTGCCATTTGCTAAATTCGCGGCAAGACTGGCCGCTAAAGTGCAGCCAGAGCCATGGTATTCGCCAGCAAGTCTTTCCACTTCAAATTCAATACGTGTGCCTTTGCTGTATAAGGTGTTCACAACATTATCTGTGTTCGCATGTGTGCCAGTGAGTAAGACATGTTTACAACCCATAGCGAGGATCTTTTCGGCACAGGCATCTGGCTTCTGTTCACCACTAAGCTTTTGCGCTTCTGGTAAATTTGGTGTGGTGATCATAGCCAGTGGTAGCAGCCGTTGTTGGATGACGTTGATCAATGTTTCATCGGCCAGATTAGTGCCCTCGCCAGAGGCGAGCACAGGATCGATTACCAGCGGTGTATCGGGATGTTGTTTAACGATGTCAGCAATAATATGGGCAATATCGGCGCTTCCAAGAAGCCCCGTTTTAAATGTCGTGACGGATATGTCGTCGAGCACAGCGTTTGCTGAAGCCTGAAAGATGCCTGATTCAACAAGGGATAATTGATACACATGAGATGTGTCTTGTACTGTAAGCGCGGTCACAACAGTACAGGCTCGAGCGTGGTTAGCGGAGATGGCTTCAATATCAGCCTGTAAGCCAGCACCACCACTAGGGTCATGGCCAGAAAAGGCCATGACAATAGCAGGTTTGTTATCTTGCTGTTTGGGCATATTTCAGTTTCAATAGTGGCGCGTTTCGCCGCCAATTCTATGGATATGTTGTGTAGAGTAGCATGGACTATGTGTTGACAGTGGATCGCCACGTTAAACGTTGAAGGAAGTGATTTTAAATGAAAAACTATTTATGCGTAATTTGTGGTTATATTTACAGTGAAGAAAAGGGCTGGCCGAAAGAAGGCATTGCACCGGGAACCAAATGGGAAGATGTCCCTCCAAATTGGAAGTGTCCAGATTGCGGGGCAGGAAAAGATGATTTTGAGATGGTTGAAATCTAGTTGTATGAAGCTTTGAATGGCCGCTAAAGGACGTAGCAAAATGAGTGTATCTTATCCAGCGATTGTTGTAATCGGTGTATTGTTGGTTATTACCATGTTTATCATGCGCCCACTACAGGCAGCAGAAACACCTAAGTTAGGTAGTTTTGCACCTGATTTCGATCTACTTGACCAAAATAGTAAGCGGCAACGTCTCAAAGACTATAGTGGTAAATGGCTCGTGTTGTATTTTTATCCGAAAGACGACACCCCAGGTTGCACCAAAGAGGCCTGTAATTTTCGTGATGACTATTTTCGTATTCGTGGCCTTGGTGCAGTCGTTATGGGTGTGAGTTTGGATGATGTTGATTCTCATCAGGAATTTGCAAAAAAGTACCATCTGCCATTTTCATTATTATCGGATAGCAAGAAGGTGGTATCAGAAGCCTATAATGTCTTACGGGGCTATGGGCCATTTAGTTTTTCGAGTCGCCAGACCTTTATTATCGATCCCGAGGGTAAAATTGCAAAACACTATGAGAGTGTGAGTCCTAGTAAGCATGCTGCTGAAATTATTAAAGATCTTAAGTATTTAATTAGCGCTAAGGTGAATTAACCTCGATTTAATTTCATATTACCGGTCAATTTCGTGACCAGAGTCGTATGAAAATCCAAAATTTTGACTACACTTATATACCAGAGCCGCTGAGTGCTGAATTACGGGGAAATAAAGAATGAACGCAGAAACGACGCAACAAATGGCGCAGTTAGCCAGTAGTTTTTGCGCGCTTGTGGAGCGCTTCGATGATTGCCAGCTCGTTGCATGGCTAGAAGAAATGGCCGATTTATTGCCTCGCCTGCATGTTGCCGCGAATGGTCTGGGGCAGTCAGAAAACGTAGGTGTTTACGAGCAGAGTACGAATTACGATGAACGTTTTGAGCTTTTCACTCGGCTCTATAGCGTATTGGGTGAGCGCAACGGCTATAACTATGAATATGATGGTGTCGATGGGCAGCGTTTATCCGGCACCTTGGCAGATGATATTACTGATATCTATTTTGATTTAAAGCAGGGTTTACACATATTGGATGAAAATCCGCGACAAGCAGCAAGAGACTGGCAACACAGCTATGAATACCATTGGCGACATCATCTCATTGATGCTGAGCGCCAGCTCGGAAGAGCGGAAAGCCGTATTAGCCACTAGTTAGTTACGGCGTGACTTCAACTACTAGGCCGTTTGTTATTGTTTTGACGTCGTCTCCCGTTCTGTTTGAATCGCTGTTGTAACCAGATCCAGATACCACTGAAAGATAGTAAGAGCAGTATTACTGCTGCTGCATCCATTAAATAGACACCATAATTTCCAATGATTCGACCACTGTGCAAGTCCAACATGATGCGCTCCAGGGTGAGAATATTCGAGCGATAGCTGTGTATCAGTTGTTGTTGAACTTCACTCGTAAGCCCTGACGGATATGACCACTCAATATTTTCTAGTTGCTGCTTTGAAGGCGGTTGCCAAAGGTTGAGATCAGCATTACTGATAAGAACCTGATCTGCTTGTATTACAAGCAACTCATCGCCAATTTTTCCTATCGCACCCAGTGTTAAAGATTGCCCATTGATATCAATCAGTCTTTCGATAAGTTCACCTTCTACGGTGAATAGAAGAAGTTGTCTATCAATAGCGACAACGATCATGTTTTGAAAATGAATAGCACCCGCGAGTGAATCATAGTGACCGCTCATAAATTGCTTATTCAAATAAAGCTGATCCTCAATAAGGCTTACGGTATTGTTCTTTGCCAGATAACTAATAAGACGTTGTGGCGGCTCAATATCGTACCAGTTGAGGAGCCACGGGCTTTCGATAAATTTTTCATCTAGTTTTAATCTTTCCGTATGATTTAGAAAGATGCCCGTCACGGCTAAAATAATAACTAATAAAGCAGCACTTAAACCCATATAACGATGCCACAGGTATAACGAGCGAACCTTCACTAATGGTTTTCTTGTGCGTTTATGGTGAGTCATGAGAAAAAGGTGTTTGTTGATGCAAATACAGTGCTAGACGTGATAATTTTTTGAGTGCTCGGACCGACAGGGTAGCACCGCTGATACCATCAATATCTCTGTCCAGCTCCTGGTCTTTGTTGAGTCCCGCATTCTTAAACTGGTTGGTAAAAAAATCATGACGCACTTCCCAGCCGCGGCTTTCTCTAAACACGAGTACCTTGATGCGTTCAATACGATTGCGATTTACAACAATACCGACAGTAATGGGTTTTTCCTTGCCGATTTCGTCCAGTATCCATGCTGTGCGTTGTCCCTTACCCCAGTAACGGATGCGCAGTACAGTCGGCGGATGACCAAGAATTTCGCTAGCAGACTGTTTTAGTGATTTTGTCAGCCAGAGTCGTTTTACAGCAGGCGGCTCGGGATTGAAAACGTCATTAATAAAAGCAGACGGCGATTGGTAAACACCACGTGCAGATACAAATGTTGTTAAAAGGCACAACAGCATCAAGCTAAGACCACGTTTCATATCTACTCCAAAAAAAATGTACAGGGCGCATCTTGCCCCCTGTACATGGCTATCTAAATTAAACGGTTATTTTAGAACTGGTAGCCGATACCGACATTGAAGCCATCCAAATCTTGGTCACTATCAGTATCATTTTCCCTGTCCATATAATCGACTTTAACCACAACATCTTCATGTGGCCACCAGTTGAAACCAACATCAACCTGTTTGAATTCATCCGAGGTGCGAACACCATCGACATTGTTATAACGGGCAAAGATACCGAAGTCATGAGTCAGCTTATAGCTACCTTCAACATAGTAACCGTCCTGTTTATCACCATCCGCAGCGGCGACGGCATCTCCGTCGATATCCCAGCTTGCGTACAACGCTTTAGCGGTGAATGGACCGCGGTTCCAGATGGCATGTGCCTCGATTAGGGTAGCTTCATCCGCGCCATCGCCACTTTCTTGAGAGATGTCACTCTGGTAATGAGCACTTGCTGCCAATTCAAGTCCCGGAACGCCCGTATACTTGATACGACCCGTCATAGCCAGATCGTTGGCAATTGCTCTAGAGATCTTCTGTCGACCACTTCGGATACGGTAGGCACTACTACCTGATGTCGGGACATTCATGCCTGAGTGTATAGCGAAGTCTGCACTGATACCGTTGGCAAAGTTACCACTGATACCTGCGCCGCCGGCCCACCAGGTTGCGGGAACGATGATATTTTCAACAGGATTACGCTCAACACCGTAGAAGGTTGGAGGCTCGTGAGTTTCGTTCATAATGCCGACTGGCAGTAGGAAAACACCACCCTTGGCACTGACCTCGTCATTGATATCAAACTCGACATAGGCTTGTTCAACCTCAACTTCGCCATCTAACGGGCTACCATCTGCCTCGACGCCACCGTGTTCAACTTCAAGCTCAGAGAAAAGACGGATACGGTCATTAAATTCGTGACCAAAGAACAGCACGAAACGATGAAGATCCATTTCATTCACTTCAGTGCCATCGCCCTTATCTAGATTGTTATAATGCAGTTCACCGTAACCACCCACAGTGGTCTTGCTGGATTTTTGGCTGGCCTTAGCGGTTTGTTGTTCGATGATCTCACCGGTGGCTTCTACTTTTGCATCTGTCTGCTGAGTCTGCTTTTTTAATTGCTCAATTTGCTTTTGCTGTTTTTGTATCACCTGCCAGAGTTCGTTCAAGGTAGGTGCAGGGGCAGCCGCATGACCTAGACCCGTTACAGCAAGCGTAACCAGCAGAGCGCTCTGGCGTAAAAGTGCTCGGTTTTTCATAATGTTCTCCAAACTGATATTTATTCAATTAACGTGGGCGGAGATTGTACAGACTATGAATCTAAATGCAAATCATTATCATTTGCATTATCTTAAGCGGGATGGTTTTTTAGTTACGTTTTTAACTATATGATTTTAAAGTATTAATGGAACTGATGGACTGAAAGGTAACGATGTTGAATGCGTTTACGATGTATTTACATCATTGGTATCTTAATTTAGTCACGCAATACTGATAAAAAATAAGAAATAAACAGTAATCGTTTATCTGTGTCGGAGGGGCGAACGGCAGGAATACCTATAAATCATAGGGTTAAGGTGTAATTATTGCTTTGATCATCTTGAAGACAGGGTACAATAGACACCATATATGTTCATTAAGACAGGCACAGATGCCGTCATCAGTAAGCTAGGAGTAGATATGGAATTTAACAGTTCAATGGTCGATCAAGACATTACCCTCACGCCAGCGGCACAAGAGGTAATGCGTAAATTGTTTGATGATGTTGAAGATGATGATATTACCGCAATTCGTTTATTTGTTTCGGGTGGTGGTTGTAGTGGCATGACTTATGGTATGACCTTTACGGGTGATCAATTTGATAACGATAAAATTTATGATGCGGAAGGCTTCAAAGTTTTTGTTGACTCAGTAGCGTTTAATTACCTACAAGGTGTTGAAATTGATTACGCTGAGAACGGTATGAATGGTGCCAGTTTCGTATTTAACAACGTATTTGCTTCAACAGGTGGTTCAGGTGCCTGTGGTGGTTGTGGCGGTGCTAGCGGCGGTGGTTGCGCCTAATTAGTAAAGTCATTACTACGCATGTTCATTATCCGCACCCTTTATGGGTGCGGTTTTGTTTCTGATGATGAAAAATCCAGCCACACCACGTTTACTTATTATTGCTCCGCATAGTAGTTACCGTATTGCGCCGTACTTACAAGCAGCTGAGAACTTAGGTGTTGATGTTACTATTGCATCGGCCGGTGAGCACTCACTTATTTCCATCATCAATAAGGGTCTGCATATTAATTTTTCAAATCATGAGCAGGCGCTCAGTGAGATTGTTACCGCGGCGAAGCAAACCCCATTTGCAGCGATACTTGGAACGGATGATATGAGTGTCGCGCTGGCAGCTAATGCCGCTAGAGCATTGGGCCTTGCGCATAACCCAGTAGAAGCAGCCTTGCTGGCGAGGCGCAAAGATAAGGCTAGGGCCTGTTTAGACCTTGCCGGTGTTGCTGTTCCCCCCCATCAGCGAATCGAATTAACAGAATCAATCACTGCTCAGTTAGAGACACTGGAATACCCCTGTGTCTTGAAACCGCTTGCTATGTCAGGTAGTCGCGGGGTGATTCGGGTTGATGATGTAGCCTCTGCACAGACTGCTATGACGCGCATTATGGCGATCTTGCGTGAAGTCGAAGAGCCTGATGAATCTGCGGCCATTTTTGCAGAAAAATTTATTGCAGGTCGTGAAGTTGCTTATGAAGGACTGTTAGACGATGGTTCGCTTAAAACACTCGCCATATTTGATAAACCCGATCCGCTTGAGGGGCCGTTTTTTGAAGAAAGTTATTATATTTCTCCCTCGCGTTTATCAAGTCCGTTACAAGAAAAAATAACACAAACCGTTACAATGGCTTGTAGTGCCTATGGTCTACAGCAAGGTCCGATACATGCTGAATTACGCATTGATGCAGAGGATAAGGTGTGGGTGATGGAAGTAGCAGCGCGCACCATTGGTGGAGAATGTGCAAGGTTGGTTGAACTTGCGACAGGACAAAAGCTAGAGGAATTGGTATTGGCTCAATTGTTGGGTTTAACACTACCCCGTATCGAATTTAAAGGTGGCGCGGGTGTACTTATGATCCCAATACCACGTGCAGGAATCTTGCGGCGTGTAGAAGGCACGGCGGAAGCGCGTGCAGTTCCTGGAATCAAAGAACTGGTTATAAGTGTACGAGATGGACATGAACTTGTGCCGTTACCGGAAGGTTCAAGTTACCTTGGATTTATTTACGCAGTAGCAGGATCGGCAGCTGAGGCTGAGTCGGCATTAAGAGAGGCACATCAATATTTAAAGATTGTCACTGCGCCATTATTTAAATTACGCAGTGTTTAAATAGTCGCGCACCGGTTACGCTCAGTGCGCGATAAGCGATTTATTTTTTACCACCACCGCCGCCAGGGTTGAAGCCTGGAGGGGCATCACCGGCATCGCCTTCACCAAAGAAAAATCCGAGCATACCTTTTTCAATTATATCGAAACTGCGAGGATCGGCTGTGCTTAGACCGTTTTCATTCATGATGGTGGTGAGTCTTTCTAACCATTGCTTCCAACCTTCAGCCGAGACGTTTTCGTAAACGCGCACGCCGATTTCACCGGGGTAAGGATTGCTTTCAAGGCCTTCAGCCTCACGCTTTAGGACAACACAATTTACAATTCTTGCCATGTTACTTTCCTGTTCGAAGTTCTGCTGATGAATTCTGGTCGGGGATTATAGCGAAAAAAGTCATTAAAGGGGGATATCTGAAAAACCTATTTTTAAAAAGGTTTTACCGAGGCAAGAATAATAATGACGACAAGGATCAGCACTGGAGCCTCATTGAACCAACGGTAATAGACATGGCCACGTTTGTTTCGGTCATCACGGAAATCACGAACATATTTGCCGCAGATTATGTGGTAAATCATTAACAGGGCAATGAGTGCCAGTTTTGCATGTAACCAACCGCTACTGGCGAAGGCAGCCCAAGCGTAATCGTATAGCATCCAAAAGCCAAAGATGAGTGTCAAGATTGCGCCAGGGGTCATGATGCCATAGAACAATTTACGTTCCATTATTTTAAAGCGCGTATTGCTTATTTCATCATCACTCATAGCGTGATAGACAAATAGGCGAGGTAGGTAAAACAAACCCGCAAACCACGTTACCATAAAAATCAGGTGTAAGGCTTTAAGCCACATTAGCGTGACGCTAGTTTTGCATTGAGCATGTACTCAATACGTTTTGTTAATGCGGCCATATCAAGGTCACCAATTTTCTTAAGCACGATTCGACCGTCTGGTGCGATGAGAAACGTAGTCGGGGTCAGTTTAATATCGCCAAAGGCACGGCTGGCACTGCCATCAATATCCATTGCGATGGTATAAGGAAGCTGGCGACGCTTAACCAGCTCGGTGACATGGTTGGGCGGGTCATAGGCCATAGAGATGCCAATAATGGCCAGGCCTTTTGGCGCGAGTTTATTGTGGAGCTCAACTAAATGGGGCATTTCTTCAATACATCCTGTGCAAGAAGTAGCCCAAAAAGTAATGAGTACTGGCCGACCTTTTAAAGATTGCAGTGTCAGAGGTTGGTTATCTAATGTCGTAAATTTAATTTCTGGGGCTGTGCCAATGCCCGCAGGTGAGAACCAGACATAGCCAAGTAAACCTAAAAGGGCTACGGCAATAACAGTGATCAGGGTGTCTTTGATTTTCATAAAAATTATTCAGGTTCGATCAAGATGGTGGTGGCGGAATTTTTTCGGCAGCGGGTCTGTTCGCTTCGGGTATTGTTGTGTTTATTGTGGCCGGCGGTTCATCGATCATACCGAGTTTACGACCAAGCCAATTGAATAAACGTTTCAGGCCACGCCATAGTTTTGGTAGTAACCAAATCACAAGCAATATGAAGATGACGAGTGCGGCAACAAATAACCAAGGGTGATTTAATGCGGTCCACAGTCCACCTATAACGGCAATATCCTCTGTGACCGAGGCAGTCCAATTAGTCACGGGTTCTGGTGATGCATTGATCATGAGACGGGAACCGGATTTTGCCATGTGCGAACCGGTAGCAAGTGTACCGCCGAGAATAAGCGCGCTTAATTCGACAGCTGGGCTGACGTCACCTACTGCAGCGGCGGCGAGCATGGCGCCAGCAGGAATACGAATAAAAGTATGAATGGCATCCCAACCGGTATCGACGCCAGGGATCTTATCGGCAAAGAACTCTACGCAGTACATAAAACCGGCTGCAGTTAGGACTAGAGGATTACTCAGTATTTCCATATCTGCAGGTAAGTTAAGATCGCCTGTTGACCCCATCCAGCCGAGCATAAACATGGCCGCATACAGGTTGATGCCGCTGGCCCAAGCGACGCCCATGGTTAATGCAATAATCTCAACAGTTTCCATTAAATACTCCGAGTGTTATCTACTCAATGTAGGACAAGTTTAGCCTGTTTGGGTTGCATTAGAAAATGCCACATTGACTATTTATTTGTTTTCACGTTTTCGTCAGCAGGCTTGCTAGTCTCCATAAAGGGCTCGGCCATGGCTACATAAATGGCCTGAGGGCAGATCAGCTTGGAAGTGCCTTGGGCAAGTAAGGCGGTTAGCATTAAGGGTAAGAGCATGCCGTGATTTCCAGTCATCTCCATAACGATAACAAAGGCCGTGATAGGGGTTTGTACCACTCCGGTGAAATAGCCGACCATACCAAGCAATACAATCGTTTCGATTGGCACAGCGGTAAACCATTGCGCGAAAAAGGCACCGATACCGGCACCCGTTGCCAATGACGGGGCGAAGATGCCGCCTGGAATACCACTTAGATATGAAACGAAGGTGGCGAAGAGTTTCATGAGTGGATAGCTTGGATCGAGTTTACCTTCTCCTGTTACTAGCAAGCGTGCTTCATCGTAGCCAGTGCCATAGGTGCTGCCGCCCGAGAATATGCCAATTATTGCGATACCCA
>Ga0316207_10001653_pt1 | contig 26188 bp, 25 predicted proteins | sample 6weekpyrite_MG_FD_204943 | JGI IMG/M metagenome (GOLD analysis project Ga0316207, IMG submission 204943) | Microbial mat bacterial communities from mineral coupon in-situ incubated in ocean water Damariscotta River, Maine, United States -... | ecosystem: Environmental > Aquatic > Marine >... | reverse complement strand
AATTATTACCAGCAGGTAAAAGTGCTATTATCGCGCAAGAGATTTCGGTTCACAGACGTCAATAATTTACGCTTTTTTATTCTAGATGAACCACTACTTGATTTCGGCCATTGGTTTTAGCGCTATAGAGAGCTTGGTCGGCATTAATCAATATATTTTCTAGTGAAACACCGGCTAAATTACTATCACTAATGCCAAAGCTTACTGTAATATTGATTTGTTTACTGGTCGATGCGGGTGTAAATGGAATACTTGCGATATTTTCTCTAATTCTATCAACTATTTCTTGTGCCTGTTGCGCGTTGGTGTCAGGTAATATGAAGATGAATTCTTCTCCACCCCAACGGCCTACTAAGTCAAAGTTTCTTAAGTTTTTACTGAGCTCTTTAGCGATCACTTTTAAGACATCATCACCAAATAAATGACCATAAGTATCATTGATCACTTTAAAATTATCGATGTCAGCAATGACAACACTAACATGCTTGTGTTCATTACTTAGCTGTGAATACTTCCAATGAATAAAGCTTCTATTAGGTAATTTAGTTAAAAAGTCTGTTTCAGAATCTTTAACTAAATCGGTTCTAAAATTGCGCACACAGAGGATGAAAACATAATACAAAACGTATGAAACCACTAAAAATATAAATAAGTTTTGGATAAATAATTGCCAATAAGCACTTTGCTTAGTTATAGGAGGAGCAACAATAAATACCCGCCAATTTAATTCTTTTAGTGCTATTTGCGAAACAATTAAATTTTCATTGGAAAAACTGAAAATTGATTTGCTGTTTTCATTGTTATTGCTGGAATTTATGTTTTGTTGCCGCGCACTTTGGTAATTTTGATACCACTCAAGAGTATTAATATTGGTTAAATTATCGCGACGATGATGAAAGGTAGTTTTCATTAATTGGCTAGAGCTTAAGGTAACATGGTCATTTTCATCAATAAAATAAACTTCAAAGCCAAAGTCTTTTTTGAACTTTTTAAATTGGTTAGCAAAATGATCTAAATCTACAGCTAAGCCAACAAAACCGAGAAACTCTTGTTGCTTGTTGAACATTTTTACGTCAAAAAATAAATGCGGGTTTTGTGCGTCACCAAAATCAGTAAATTCAACTTTATTGCTCTTCTTTAAGCGATGGTACCATTCAGCATCATCACCATTTAAATTGATGATTTTCTTGTTTGAATCAATCAATAGTTGATGCTTTTCCATAGCGATAAATGACAAGGTTTTAAACTTAGTTGACACACTCGTGATATAGTCAAAAACAATATTGCTATCTATTTCATCTTGTTGAATATACTCAAGTAAAAATGGATCGCTGGCCATATACTGCGAAACCGTGATGGGTCTAATTATTTCGCTGGTTATTAAAGAAAAAAGCGGCAAAATAGCTTCTTGCTGCTTTTGATGACTGCGAGCAAAAATTTCTTTAAAGGTGAAAAAAGAAGTCGCCACTATCACAACAATAGTGATAATGAAAACCACGCTGATATAACGGTCAAACTTATTGATGAACTTCATAAGTTAACTGTACGAGTGAAATGACATATTCGCAACTAAACGGAACAAAAAATTAATTAATACGTAAGTTTTTGTGTAGTAACATTTGTGTAAAAGGAATTTTTAAGTAAAAGCCTCGTGGTAAGGTCATAAAGGGTTTGCCATTACTGTCAAAAGCTTGTGTTTTAGCTTTGGCATTGGCAGCTTTGGGTCTTAGTTGTAATACTTGGCCATGTTTGCCTTGTATTTTTTCAACTTCACCCAGTACTATCATGTCGGTTAGCTCTTGCCAGTCCATTGCTAATAAGTGTTCTTCTTCAATAGAAGGTGACCATAGAAAAGCGCGGCCAATTCTACGTTCACTTAATGGAATATTTTTCTCAAAAGGTGTGTCACAAATAACGGGTACCCACAAAACTTTTGCTAATTTTTGCTTGAGCCAACAGTTCTGCCAGTTAACGCCTACTAAACCGGTTAAAGGAGCAACACAAACAAAGGTGGTTTCTAGTGGTTTTCCTTGGTTATTAATAGGTAGGGTTTTTAACTCAATACCTAGGGTAGGAAAGTCTGGCTCAGGTCTTGAGCTGGCACTAGCGCCTAATACTTGTTCTAGCAATAAACCAACCCAGCCTTTATTTCGTTTAAGATCGGCAGGCACTTGTATGCCAACACTTTGCGCTACTTCACCTAAGGTTAATCCGGCTAAGGTATGTACTCTTGTTAGTAATTCTTGCTCGGAAGAAGGGGTGTTCATCATGTTTTAATTATCAAGGTGTCGCTAAGTAAAGCGGTATTATCTGGTGAATAGCTGAAAAAATCAAAGTAATCATTTGCTCAGACGTCGTTATTATGGTTGAATCTATACAAGTATTTTTTAGTTGTCAGGAGTTCCTGTGATCGATGCCGAAGGCTACCGAGCCAATGTCGGCATAGTAATAATCAATAGCAGGGGACAAGTATTTTGGGCAAGACGGTTTGGACAACATTCATGGCAATATCCACAAGGTGGTGTTGATGAAGGGGAAACCGCTGAGCAAACCATGTTTCGAGAGTTACATGAAGAAGTGGGTTTAAAACCTGAACATGTGAAAGTTGTTGCTTCAACCAAACATTGGCTAAAGTATAAATTACCAAAGCGTTATATAAGACACGACAGTAAACCTTTGTGTATTGGGCAAAAACAGAAGTGGTTTTTATTAAAATTAACTGCTCCTGAATCATCAGTTGATTTACTGCATAGCTCTCATCCTGAATTTGATGATTGGCGGTGGGTGAGTTACTGGTATCCAGTGCGACAAGTTGTGTCATTTAAGCGAGATGTTTATCGTAAGGTTATGAAAGAGTTTGCTTCACACGCACTTGCTTTTTCATATGAAAAGCGCCCCGACAGGCGACCTAATCGACGTAGACGTCAAGCTTGATTGTTACTATGAATTACTTTTAATGGCCTACTTTATTGTGGGTCATTTCATTTTTATCAGTAGAAAAAGGAAGCCATGTTAACCACGCTACGCCGTATTGTTCTTGAATTTAGTCAAGAAACACAATTGCAAAATGCGTTAGAGCGTATGGTTAGTCAAATCAAAAACTCACTCAAAACAGATTGCTGCTCTGTTTATCTTGCTGATTATTCTCAACAACACTTTTTATTGATGGCGTCAGATGGTTTAGCTCAACACTCTTTTGGACAAACAAGTATTGGCTTTTCTGAAGGGTTAGTCGGTTTAGTGGGTCAACGAGAAGAGCCTTTAAATATAGCTAATGCCCGAGAACACTCTCATTATATTCATGCCCCTGAAGTTGAAGAAGATGATTTTAATGCTTTTTTAGGTACACCTATTATTCATCAGCGTAAGGTTATTGGCATACTTTCTATCCAGCAAAAACACCCGAGAAATTTTAATGCTGATGAGGAAGCTTTTTTAGTAACACTCGCCGCGCAACTTGCTACTGCTTTAGTCAATGCAGAGATAAAAAACTTATTTAGCCAAGAAGAAAAAAACCAAGGGGTGAAGCAGTTATTAGGGATTGCGGGTTCTCCTGGTATAGCAATGAGCCAAGTTATGGTTTGCCAGCCAAAAGTTGAGCTGTCAACACAAGCCTTGCAAAAGGTGAGTGATGACAAGCAAGGTGAGCAAGTTCAGCGTTTTAAACAAGCGGTTGATAAAACTTTGGCTGATTTTGAGCAGTTAAGTCAAAAACTTAGCAGTTTGATTACCGATGATAGTTTGGCTATTTTTGATGTTTATATTCAGTTACTTGAACAAGCTGACATACGCCAAGAAATATTAGGCAAAATAAGTCAAGGTTGGCAAGCTGAAAGCGCTTTGAAACTGGTAATAGAGCACTATGTTATTCAGTTTGATGCCATTGATGATGATTATTTAAAAGAGCGTGCCAGTGATATTCGTGATTTAGGTAATAGGTTGTTGCAAAACTTACAGCAACAACATACGCATGAGCTGAGCCTCCCCAAAAATTTTATTCTTCTTGCTGAAGATGTTACCGCCTCTATGTTGGCTGATTTTCAACATAAAGGTTTAAAAGCGGTGGTTTCTTTGTCTGGCTCAGCTAATTCGCACGCGGCAATTTTAGCCCACGCCCTTGAGCTACCTGCGATTATGGGGCTTAGTAATATTCCCGTTGCTCAACTTGACAAGCAACAAGCCATTGTTGACGGTTATAGCGGTGAATTGTTTATTAATCCTGATGAAGCGTTGCAGCAAGAATATCAACACTTAATTGCACAAGAAACAGCCTTAACAAATAAAATTCAACAAGATATAGATTTACCAACCATTACGCCTGATGGCAGAAGAATTGAATTACAATTAAACGCTGGCTTGTCAGCAGGTTTTGAATGCCCTGAAAATTTAGATGCGTTAGGCATTGGTTTGTATAGAACTGAAATTCCTTTTATGGATCGCCATTGCTTTCCATCTGAGCTTGAGCAAACTAAGTTGTACGCGCAGATTTTATCCGGATTTCCTAGAAAGCCTGTAACAATGCGTACTTTAGATGTTGGTGGTGATAAGTCTTTGCCTTATTTTCCTATTACGGAAGAGAATCCTTTTTTAGGTTGGCGCGGTATTCGAATAACCTTAGATCATCCGGAAATATTTTTAGTACAAGTTCGTGCTATGATGCGAGCTAACCAGCACCATAAAAACTTAGAAATTATGTTACCTATGATTTCTAATGTCGGGGAAGTAGATGAAGCTATTCGTTTAATAAATCAAGCTTATTTCGAAGTGAACACTGAGCTTAAAGCAGAGTTTTTAAATGGCTTAAAAGAGAGGGGTATACCTGACGAGCGTAATGTAAATGAGCATGATAAATCACCTCTGCCTCGTCCTAAAATAGGTATAATGTTAGAAGTTCCTGCGGTTATCTTTCAGCTTGAAGAGTTAGCTCAACGTGTCGACTTCTTTTCTGTGGGTAGTAATGATTTAACTCAGTATTTACTCGCTGTGGATAGAAATAACGCCCAAGTTGCTAGTTTGCACGATGCTTATCACCCCGCAGTACTTAGGGCTTTAGACGCCATAGCGCAGCAATCGCAAAAGTATTTAGTACCGCTTAGCCTTTGTGGCGAGTTAGCAGGCGAGCCAGCCGGTGCTTTATTATTGTTAGCGATGGGCTTTGATAAATTAAGCATGAATGGGCATAATATAGCGCGAATAAAATGGGTTATTCGTCATGTCGATTTTAATAGAGCAAAGGTTATTTTGTCTCATACTCTAAAACTTACTACAGCCAAACAAGTGCACAGTTATTTGAACGAGCAGCTTGAACAATTAGGCTTAGGCGGTTTTATTCGTGCTGGAATGTAATACCACTCCATCTAAAGAAGTGACCACTTAGAACTACATGGGCGAAATGAGAACAAGCAAAATTTGTGGAGATATAGTTGTTCTATATCAAACAAATTTTGTGTGCTTATCATGATACCCATGCGTTCCTGAAGGCGAATTTTAAAGGCTTATATGCGGCGTTATTGATTTTGACAAGGGAATAACCATTCTCTACAATCAATGCCTTGCCTCTAAGCCTTTAAATTTTCGCTAAGCGGCCACTTTCTTAGATGGATTGGTATAGTGTTATTTATTTTTGTTAGTTGTATTTTTCTAGGCGCAATTGTTGGCTTTCTTGCTGGTTTGTTAGGTATTGGTGGTGGCTTAATTGTTGTACCTGTTTTGGTTTATTTATTACCTCAGTTAGGCATTAGTAATGAAGTAATAATGCCGATGGCATTGGCAACATCATTAGCAGCTATTGTGATGACCTCGTCAAGTGCTGCTTTTGCCCATCACAAAAACAATAATATTCCTTGGCATATCACTAAACCATTAATGTTTATTGTGGCTTCTGGCGCCTTATTGGGAGCTTTTATTGCTGACCGTTTATCTGCCCAAGCATTAACCAACTTTTTTGCTGGTGCCGTTATTGTACTTGCTTCCTATATGCTTGTTTCAATTCGTTCGCGCCAAACTAGAGAAATGCCGTCAAATATACAGTTGCAGGTGATCAGTTTAGTTACTGGTGTTATTGCAAGTTTAATGGGCATGGCTGGTGGCGCTATTTTGGTGCCTGTTTTAACATATTTTGGCATGCCAATTAGGCATTGTATTGGTATTGCTACTGTTTGTGGTGTGATGGTGGCGTTGTTTGGCTCTTTAGGTTATATCATTTCCGGGATGGGAAATGAGCTGTTACCAGCGTGGAGTTTAGGTTATGTTTATCTACCTGCTTTATTAGGTGTCGTGCTAACATCCTCTTTATTTGCGCCTGTTGGTGTAAAGTATGCTGCCAAACTACCCGTACAAACATTGAAGAAATTCTTTGCGGTATTTCTAATTGTAGTCGCACTTAAAATGATGTTAGGTTAACCTTTTATCGACTCATTCATTATCTTCGTGACCAGTTTCTCGAGGATATAGTATTTATTTTTTTGGATATAAAATGACAGATCAGTTTTTACAGTTTCCCGTTATTGACCCTATTATTTTTAGTATTGGCCCAGTAGCATTACGTTGGTATGGCATGATGTATTTAATTGCCTTTTTAGGTGCCATGTTTCTTGCCAATAAAGCGGCAGACAAAAGTGCTGGCGAATGGACAAGAGATCAAGTTAGCGACTTATTATTTTACGGGTTTTTAGGCGTTATTTTGGGCGGTAGAATTGGTTATGTATTGTTTTATCAGTGGGAATATTTTCTTGCTGATCCTGTGTATTTATTTCAAATATGGCAAGGCGGTATGTCTTTTCATGGCGGCTTACTTGGTGTTATTTTGGCGGTTTATATTTTCTCACGTCAAAGTGGTAAATCATTTTTAAGCGTTGGTGATTTTGTTGCACCACTAGTACCGCTTGGCCTAGGCATGGGACGTTTAGGTAATTTCATTAATGCTGAATTATGGGGGCGACAAACCGATGTGCCATGGGCAATGGTTTTCCCTACCGATGCGTTGCAACTACCAAGACATCCTTCTCAGTTATACGAATTCTTTCTTGAAGGCGTAGTACTGTTTATTATTATGTACATCATTACTCGCAAGCCTAGAACTCTAGGTTTAGCCTCTGGAAGTTTTTTAATTGGTTATGGCGTATTTAGAACCATAGTTGAATTCTTTAGAGAGCCAGATGCACACTTAGGTTTGTACTTCTCTTTTATATCTAAAGGGCAAATTCTAAGTATTCCTATGATTTTAATTGGCATGTTAGTTATTTATTTAGGTTATTTAAGTCAAGATAAATCAGCAATAGCCAATAAGAAACCCCAAGTGAACAAGAAAGGAAAAGCATAATGCGCGCTTATTTAGACTTATGTCAACGCATTGTTGACCAAGGCAGCTGGGTTGAAAACAGCCGCACCGGCAAGCGCTGCTTGACCGTGATTAATGCTGACTTAGAGTACAATGTTGCAAATAATGAATTTCCAATGATTACCACGCGAAAAAGCTTTTTTAAATCGGCCATTGCTGAATTTATTGGTTATATTCGTGGTTATGATAATGCTGCTGATTTTAGAAAACTAGGCACGAAAACATGGGATGCCAATGCTAACTTAAATGATGCTTGGTTGAATAATGCTCATCGCAAAGGTGAGGATGACATGGGGCGTGTGTATGGAATTCAAGGCCGAGCTTGGGCAAAACCTGACGGCGGTACTATTGATCAATTACAAAAAATAGTTGATAACCTTAGCCAAGGCATTGATGATCGTGCTGAAATTATGACCTTTTACAACCCTGGTGAATTTCATATGGGTTGTTTAAGGCCTTGTATGCACACGCACAACTTTTCTATTTTAGATGGCACACTTTATTTAACTAGCTTTCAGCGATCTTGTGATGTGCCGCTGGGATTAAATTTCAATCAAGTACAAGTGTTTTTCTTTTTGGCGATAATGGCTCAAATCACAGGTCTTAAACCGGGCATTGCCTACCATAAAATAGTTAATGCGCATATTTATGAAGATCAATTGGCCTTGATGAAAGATGTTCAGCTTAAGCGTGAGCCATTACCGCTACCTAAATTAATCATTAACCCTGATATTCAATCATTAAAAGATCTAGAAACTTGGGTAACCATGGATGATTTTAAGGTAGAAGGTTATCAATGCCATGACGCGATTAAATACCCTTTTGCAGTGTAAAAAATTAAAAACCGACTATTAAAGTCGGTTTTGTTTTTTTGTTCAGGCTAGACAAAACTTAAAGATTAATAATTATGGTATAAACCAAATTCACTATTAATTTTAATGTTTTGTCCGTGCGCCCATTGATAGTATTCTTGATCTTCAAGTTGACTCGCTGCGGCTTTATCTAATAAAACAATCGCATTTTCATGCATTTGCAGCGCAGAAGCAGGGCACATAGCAGAAAGAGGGCCCGCCACCATATCTTTAACTGCTTTGGCTTTGTTTTCACCGGTTGCCATTAACAATACATAGCGTGCATCTAAAATGGTGGCAATGCCCATGGTCATGGCTAGGGTAGGCTGAAATTCATTGTCATCAAACAAACGAGAGTTATCTGTTAATGTTTGTTGCGTTAACGTTTTAATACGCGTACGAGAAGCAAGGCTTGATGTTGGTTCATTGAAACCAATATGACCATTTGCGCCTATGCCTAATATTTGCAGGTCAACCCCGTTAGCTTGCTTGATTTTTTCTTCATAAGCCAAACCCTGTGCTCTAGGATTTTCACCTTGATTACAGGTTGGCAGGAAAGTTTTACTTTTATCAATATCAACATGATCGAACAAGTTTTCATTCATAAAGTGGCGATAGCTTTGGACATTATCTGCGTCAATGCCTAAATACTCATCTAAGTTGAAGCTAGTGGTGTTTTTAAAGCTTAGTTGTCCGGCTTTATGTTTATTAACGAGTTGTTGATAAAGACTGATAGGGGTACTGCCTGTTGCTAGGCCTAGAACGGGATCTGATTTTTTATTGATTAATTCTGCTACCCATTCGGCAGCATTTGCGGCAACTTGTTGCGCATCATCAAAAATAATAACTTGCATGCTTTTTCCTTAGAAAAATTAAACTATCATCCCAAAGTGCTCTACACCAAAGGATCTATTCAAAGAGATAATCATCCAAAAGTATCAAACATCATTACTTGTTATTCATTTTTGCAATGACATTTTTTAGCGGCGATTGGTAAGTTTATACTGAATTGTATTGATATTAATAAATAATGACAGCGTTGTCATTATTTATTTAAGGTTTTCTTTTAGGTATTGATTCATACATAGTGGTTCTACCAGTTTAACTGTGTCACACTGAATACATTCATAGCGTTAACGATAGTAAAGATTATGACGAGTTCAAGAGTAAAGTTTAAAATTGAGCAGCAAGTAGCCTATGTTAGTTTAAACCGCGCTGATAAGCATAATGGTTTAGACCAGCAAATGATTATTGAATTAGTACAAACAGCTAAACGCATTAATAAAGACAAGTCTATTCGTTGTGTTATTTTACAAGGTGAGGGGGCTTCATTTTGTGCGGGATTAGACTTTAGTTACGTGGCTAAAAACCCGTCAATGATTGTTAAGTTTTTTTGTAAACTTCCGTGGCGAAAAGATAATATGTTTCAGCGCGTTGCTCATGTTTGGCGTGATTTGTCGGTTCCTGTTATTGCGGTTGTTCATGGCAACTGTTTTGGTGCAGGTATGCAAATTATGCTCGGTTGTGATTATCGTATTGCGACGCCAGATGCGAACTTGTCTATATTAGAAATGAAATGGGGTTTAATACCTGATATGAGCGGTATGGTAACCTTGTCAAGGCTAACCCGTATAGATATCGCACAGGAGCTAACCATGACAGGACGCTTTTTTTCCGGAACTGAAGCGCTGGAATACGGTTTAATTTCAAAAGTGAGCAAAGCGCCTTTAATTGAAGCAAAAGCATTAGCGGAAAAAATATGTCAACAAAGCCCTGATGCTGTTGCTGCGACTAAATATCTATTTAAAAAAACATGGAAAAAAGATACCCGCGCTGCGCTTTTTTGGGAGCGTATCACACAGCTTAGGTTATTGGGACGAAAGAACCAACGTATAGCAATGCAAAATGGTTTAGCAAAGAATAAGCAACCACAGTCGTTTATTGATCGCACTAGCTTCTAATTTCCAGATTGATTAAAGCAAATAAATTTCGACAAATTAGCTATTTGGGTGCATAGTAAATGATAACAATTTATCATAAGTATTCGTGTTTATGCGAAATGAAATGCTAAAAACAACAGAGCAATGGATAGAGCTTATTGCTAATACTGAGCTGCCTGCGATCACCTCAACGGCAAGAATGCTTGATAAATTCTCTAATGACGACAAGTCTTCTTTGCCAAAGCTGAGTCAGGCAATTTTACACGATCAAGGACTTTCTTCCTGCCTATTAAAAGTTGCCAATAATGTTCGGCATAAAGGCCTTAATAAAGTTACTACTGTTTCTCGTGCTACTGTAGTGCTTGGTATTCAAACCGTTAAAAATGTTTGCTTAACAGCCAAGTTAGTAGATAGTTTATTGGCCAGCAAAAGTTTGGACTTTAGGGTTTATAATAAATTAATGCAATTAATGGCCAATTCCTTTTATGCCGGTATGTTGGCAAAAATGATGGTGCCTAATTATAGCGAAGAAATACAAGAAGAGGTGTATTTAGCCGCCTTGTTATATGGTATTGGCGAGACTGCGTTTTGGAGTGGCGGCGGTAAATTTGCAGACAAACTAGCGCAAGCGGTTGATATAGAGAGTCCTGGTTTTAAAGAGTATTGCGAGCAAGAAATAGGCACTAGCTTTAATGACTTAAGCCGAGGTTTAGCTAATACATGGAATTTGAGTGATCTACTTTTAAAAGCTTTAGATGAGCCTGAAAGCCGAACAAATGAAGTGAAAACAGTATTTTTTGCTGACAAATTGAGCACGAGTATTGCGCAGCCGGGTGAAAGCGCAGAAGACTTTAATTGTTTATTAGCCGATATTGCAGAGATTATGAATATCTCCGTTGAACAATTAAAAGTGCGTATTGAGCACACGAGAGAGCAGGCGACACGCTTGTTGAAATCTTATGGTGCGGACGTTTTAGTTGATTTGATTAATGTTCTGCCAGTAGCTAGCGCTTTTGGCACTAACAAACGTTTTGCGCCGCTAATCGAGATTTCTAAGGAAAAGTCTTTGTTGTCAGCTTTTATGAAGCTGACCAATTTAATGAAATCAAGCCGAGATCTGAATGAATATTTACAATCAGCCTTAATTGATTGTGTGACTACCTTTGAATTTGATCGTTGTAGCTTTTTAATGATGTCTGATGACAATTCACAAGTAAAATCTCGTTTTGTATTTAATGGTCAAGCTGAGGATGAGACAACCCGAATCGCTTTTCATATACGCCAAAGCGATAATGCTATTGGTCGGGTACTTGAGTCTAAAGTTCCAGCTCTGGTGAATGATTATACTCATCGGCAGTGGCGTGATTTGATTACCAAAGAATTGGTAGATTTTATTCAAGGTGGTGCATTGGCTATTATCCCAGTGAAAATAGGGAAAAAGTCTATTGGTGTGGTTTGTGCTCAATATTTCTGTGATGATAAAAAAGTCGAAAATAAAAAGTTAACAAGTAAGTCGAAAAAGAAAAAAACACTCTCTACGGATGATTTTGAGCAGTTATGTTCTTTGATTGATCACCTTAATATGTGTTTGACCATGATCATGATGCGTTAATTATAAAATCTGTTAGAATCTATCCATCAAAAATAACCGCTAGTTTTTTAATGAATTCACCTACCTCTTTTACCAGTAAATTTACCTTAGATAAAGCGCATTTTAATGAATGTTATCGTGAATCCACCGTGCTAGATTTGTCTGCAAAAGCCTTTTTTAAATCAGCGGTTTTAATGCTTTTTGGCTTGACACTTTTATTATTTACCCCTGTAGATGCTTATGCTGCTTGGTTTATTGTTGCTTTGGGAATATTAGAAGCATTAAGTTTGTATTATAACCAACCATGGTGGGTGTTAAGGCAAATGTTAAGTAAAGCCTCTAATTCTGAGGTGACGCTAACCATTGACGAGCAAGGTGTGTTGAGTGAGTCTTTTTATCATAATGGCAGAATATTATGGCAAGATATTACTGCTATTAATGAAACCAGTTTAGGTTTTGTTTTGCACTTTAACGTTGGCAAAAACACCAGTAAAAGTTATTTGTCTAAATCATATTTATCCAGTGACGCTCAACAATTTATTATTTCAAAAGTTAAGAATTAATACCAAGTTATGGCGAACGATAACCCTATTAGGCTAACAAATCCTAAGTTTATCATTGTTTTTGTCTTGCTTTGGCTGATGTTATTAGTAAGTGCACATCACCTGTTTAATAGCTTGTTTGATTATTCGTTATTTAGCTTTTTAGGCGTGCTAGGGGCTATTTTTGCCAACTCAACTGGCGCTGGTGGCGGTGTTATTTTTATTCCCATGTTTGCGCACTTAAATTTTACTGAGCAGCAAGCGATTGCAACGAGTTTTGCTATTCAGTGCTTTGGTATGACAGCTGGTGCTATTACTTGGAGCCATCATTACCATAGTCAAAAAAGAGATTTGCGTTTATGGCAAGGTTTTAAACGCATTATTACCGTTACTAGTATCGGTGCCATTATTGCTTTAACGGGCGTTTTTGTTTTTCAGGTACCTTCGCCTGCCTCTTTACATTTTAGTTTTAGTTGGTTTTCACTTTTACTTGGCTTGTTTATTATTTTAACAGTGTATTTGCTCAAACCACATCGTGAACGTAGTCAGATTTATCTCCTTGATTACCTCGCGTTAATATCAATTGGTCTGTTTGGTGGCGCTTTAACTGCTTGGTTAAGTGTTGGCGTAGGTGAGTTATTGGTTATTTATTTACTCTTAAGGCGTTTTGATATTAACATGGCTGTTGCAGCAGCAGTTGTTGTTTCGGCTATATCCGTGTGGGCTGCTATCGGGCAAGTACAGCAAGATGTTTATTGGCAAGTGCTTGTTTTTGCTGGACCGGGTGCAGTACTAGGTGGTGTGTTTGCTAAAACTTTAGTAACTCATCTGTCGGCAACGCGACTTAAGTTGTTTTTCTCGCTGTGGTTGTTAATAACCGGTACTTTAGGCATAGTTTAAAGTAGCTTTTCCAAATGATTTTAGGTGACATTTATTTGCGCTAGCATACCCTGTTATTAGATGTGATGAACCCTAGTTATTGGAACACTTTAGTTTACCCTAAAATGAATAAGTTGTTCCTATTAATGCCATGTTTGCATCACCATACCAAGTGTTTTCAATGGCTTCATTTACGGGAGCCGCATGAATAATACCTCCGGAAAATTGCCAAGCAGGAGTTACTGAGTAACTTGTGACTATGCCATAACTATAATTAAACTCAGTGTCGTTAATGGTGATTACACTATCAATAAATGGCGCTTGAGCATTATGATTGAAGTTGTTTATTTGCTCTATATTTGCCATGAGAGAAACATTTAAATCGTTATTTTGATGTAATGTGACCGCGCCTTGAAAATAATACTTATTCCAGTTTGAATTTTGTTTTGATTCAAATACTCCTGCTTCTATTGACAATAAACGCGTACTAAACTCACCTTTGATTTGTGACGGTAACGCAAGTGGTTGAGTGTTGTCTATTGATGCGGTTGCTAAATCTTGAACAAGCAAACGTTGGCTAACAGCAGAGCTATTGGTCATTAAATTACTGTGCGAATTTGTGTTTTTAGCTTGTGCGTTATCGCTGTCAACAGCATAGCTCTGTATCGAGTAGCTTATTATTAATAATGCGATGAAAATTGTGTTTGATAGTTTCATATATTCCCTGTGCATTTTTAAACTTATTATTGCTTTTTTTTTATTTTGAAAGACAGTTTTTCTTCACCTGACTTATATTTAACTATAGTCAAAAGTTAACAAAAACCGAGTGAAATTTTCAAAAAAATTAAATTATTTATAGCTAAAAAATAAGCGCTTGATTAATAGCAAATAAATTTGAAGTGATAATAAATGTGTTAATGAGGATGGCTAATTTGCTATACTCGCCATCTGAAATTTTACTAGGGCCTTATCCGTTGTTAACTATTTTTCGTTTTATTTTGATGTCAGTCGCTTTTTTGTTTATTTGCATTGTGTCATGCTTTTATTGCTTGTTAAGGCCTTTTCATCGCGACAATGTTCATCATACCTCGAGATATTTAGGTAAAGTAACTAAATTGTTGGGCTTTGATGTTGAATTAAGAATACCTGACTCAGTTAAAAACATTGGTCCTGTAATTTATGTGGCGAATCATCAAAATAGCTATGATGTTTTTACCATGGCGAATGCTGTTCAACCCGGAACGGTAACTGTGGGTAAAAAAAGTCTCCGCTGGATCCCTATTTTTGGTCAAATGTACTGGTTAACGGGTAATATTTTGATCGACCGTAAAAATACCACTAAAGCTATGAATACTATGAATATTACGGTCAATAAAATTATTAAAAACAAATTGTCTATATGGATGTTTCCAGAAGGAACAAGAAGTCGTGGTCGGGGGTTATTAACTTTTAAAACCGGCGCTTTTCGCACAGCTATACAAGCAAATGTTCCTATTGTTCCTATTTGTGCAAGTAATCAAGAAGGGACAATAAAAATGGGACGCTGGAATAATGACAAAATTATTATCGAGTTTTTAGAGCCCATCTATATAACCGATGACAATCGCACTAATGCTCGTGGTCTTGCTGATCATACCCATGCATTAATGGCGGCTAAAATTAGTCAGTTAGATGAAGAGATAGCTAAAGGAAATAAAAATGATTAATGAAGAATTACAGCATTGGTTTGAACATACAGATGCACTAGTGAGTGAGTTACTTGATGATGGTACTAATGATGATGTTTATCACACTATAGAACATCATTTTGCCAGTGAAAATTTTGACTTACTTGAAAAAGCCGCTATTACAGCATTTAAACTTGGCTTAGAAATAGAAGAGCCTGAAGAAGCTGAACTAGAAAATGGCGACAAGGTATTTGCTTTTGACATTGTTACTGAGCAAATGCTTAATGCGGAGTTACTGCGCAAAGAAACTCAAAAAATGTTTGAATTAGCACAACAATGTCAGGTGGATTATGACGGTTGGGGAACATACTTCGAAGAGTAATTCACAAAAATAGCGTTTTTGTTTCATACCTGAGTGTCGTTCAGGTATTGTTATCCCGTAGGCGGGAACTTGTTCGCGCTTGCATAGACACAGATTTTTATCTCGCCTAATCAACTCTCTGTTGAATTATCGACAAGCCTTGTTAAATAAAATACACTAGTGGTCATACCTTAAAGTACATTTTATTTAATGTCATTGTCGAGAAAATTTATGTCTGTTGTAATTAGTGGTACCGGATTATTTACTCCGCCCGAGAGTATTTCAAATGATGAGTTAGTTACTTGTTTTAATAACTATGTTGATAAGTTTAACAGTGACAACGAGCAAGCTATTACTGATGGTGCAGTGACTGCGTTATCCCATTCAAGCAGCGCCTTTATTGAAAAAGCTTCGGGTATTAAAAGTCGTTATGTTATGTCTAAAAGCGATATTTTAAATATAGATGTGATGAGACCAACCTTTGTTGAAAGACCTAATGATGCCTTGTCTATGCAAGCTGAAATTGGTGTTGCTGCGGCAAAAGAGGCAATGGTTGCTGCTAATAAAACGGCGGCTGATATTGATCTAGTTATTGTTGCCTGTGCTTATACTCAGCGCTCATACCCTGCTATGGCTATTGAAATACAACAAGCATTAGGTTGTGGTGGTTGGGGGTTTGATATGTTAGTGGCTTGCTCTGCAGCTACCTTTGGTATCATTAATGCTGCCAATGCTATTCGCAGTGGTACAGCAAAAACTGTGTTAGTGATTAACCCTGAAATATTGTCACCGCAAATTAATTACCGTGACAGGGATAGTCATTTTATTTTTGGTGATGTCGCAACGGCGGCTATTATTGAAGATGAATCAACAGCAACAGGAAAGCATCAATTTAAAATTATAGCAGAGCAGCCAATTACGCAGTTTTCTAATAACATTCGCAGTAATATTGGTTATATGAATCAATGTAGCCCTGAAACAGCTCAAGATGTTGATAAGTATTTTATTCAGCAAGGTCGTAAAGTATTTAAAGAAGTGTTGCCTATGGTCTCTAACTTAATTGCTGCACAAATGGATAAAGTTGCACTGTCGCCTGATAATATTAAGCGCCTTTATTTGCATCAAGCGAATATTAACATGAATAATTTTATTGCTAAAAAAGTATTAGGTCGTGAGCCAGAAGCTGCAGAGGCTCCCATTATTTTAGATGAATATGCAAATACTAGCTCTGCGGGTTGTATTATTGCTTTACACAAACACCATGATGGTTTGAATTCAGGTGATAAAGCGGTGTTATGCTCTTTTGGTGCGGGTTATTCAGCTTGTTGTTTGATTTTAGAGTATCTATAAGAGCTTGAAGCTAGAAGTTGATATTGGAAAAGTGAGTAAGCTACAACTAACCTAGGTCGGTTGTAGCTTGCAGTAGAACTGAATTTTATGCCAAAAAGCTATTCAAAAAGCTTATTCAAAAAATTGGGCAAAGAATAACTTAATATAATCCATTATTTTTGAGAAAAAGCTGCCTTCATTGACTTCCTGCAATGTTACCAGCGGATACTGTGCAATATCTTCACCGTCTAGTTGTAAGAATAACTTACCAACCACAGTACCTTTTGCGATTGGCGCTGTTAACTGCTGATCTAACTCAAAGTTAGCTTTTAAGTTTTTACGTTGGCCACGAGGAATGGTAATTGGGGTATCAAGGGTTATGCCTAAATCCACTTCTTTCTTATCACCCATCCAAATACGATTAGTTGCAAATTTATCACCGGCTTTATAAGGGGTAAATGTTTCAAAAAAGCGGAAGCCATAATTTAATAATTTTTTGCTTTCTACTTTTCGGGCTCGCTCGCTTTCTGTTCCCATCACCACAGTCACTAAACGCATATCACCTTTGGTTGCAGAGGTTACTAAGCTATAACCCGCATTTGAAGTATGGCCGGTTTTCATACCATCAACATTCAAGCTTTTATCCCATAATAATGAGTTACGGTTGTATTGCTTGATATTGTTATAAGTAAAAGACTTTTGTTTGTAAATGGCATACTCATTTGGCACTTCACGAATGATAGCACTAGCTAACGTTGCCATGTCACGTGGGGTAGTCATATGTGACGAGCTGTCTAAACCATGGCTGTTTTCAAAAAATGAACTCGACATACCAAGTTGTTCGGCATGAGCATTCATCAAATCAGCAAAAGCACTTTCACTGCCAGCAATATGTTCAGCCATTGCCACACAAGCATCATTACCAGAGGCGACAATAATTCCTTGATTTAATAAATTTACAGAAACCTCAGTACCAACTTCAATAAACATTTTTGATGAATCAGGGAAGTTTTTAGCCCAAGCGTTTTCGCTGATCATCACCTTATCATCATTAGAAATATTACCGCTTTCTAGCTCTTTACCTATGATGTAGCTGGTCATCATTTTGGTTAAACTTGCCGGTGCTAATTGCATATCAGCATTACCTTCAGCAATAACTTTACCAGTAGTGAAATCAACTAAAATAAAACCTTTGGCATTGATTTTTGGTGCATCGGGAATAATGGTAATAGCAGAGCTTAACGATGAAAATGTTAAGGCAGAGCCCAATAGCGCGGTAATAATACTTTTAAATAGTTTTCGAGTGGTTTTTTGGGGCTGTGAAGGCATAGTTAAGGGCATAATTTATTTAATAATAGACGACTAGAAAAGGAAATTATCGGAAAGTATATCACTTCTATTTTCCTTGGCTACGGGCGAATTAGAGATAATTGTAAAAAATAACTTTATTTAGTTAAGTTAAACAAAGTGTAGTTTTACAAACTGACTAAATAGGCGTTTGGATAATCGCTTTGTTTTACTTTAAGTAACAGTTTAGTTAGTGTGGTGTTATTAGCAATAGGCCCTATTTGAATACGGTATATGCCATTTTTTACAGGGTAATTTACCGGCTGTGAATATTGTTTAGATAATTTTAAAGCCGTTTTTTGTGCTAATTCAAGTTTACTGGTTGCGAACACTTGAATATGATTTTTGATAGTTGTTACTGGTTTTTTACTTGTCGTCTGCTTAGTCGTTTGCTTTGCTGTCAGCTTGGCTGTTTGTTGCGCTCCTTTTTTGATTTTGTTATCAAACTCGGTAATAGCCGTAATTTTTACTGTTGCCGTTCCTGTTTTCAACATATCTAGTTTATAAGCCGCGCTGTAAGATAAGTCGATAATACGGTTTTGATGGAACGGACCGCGATCATTTGCGCGAACAATAACAGACTTATTATTGGCAAGATTAGTTACTTTTAAATAAGTGGGCAGGGGCAAATTTTTGTGTGCAGCGCTCATGGCGTACATATCATAAATTTCGCCATTCGATGTTAAATGGCCATGAAATTTTTTACCGTACCAAGAGGCTACACCTATTTGTTCAAACCCTTGAGCACTTTTAAGCACCTGATAATCGATACCACGAACATTATAATTTTTATTACCACCTCGACTGTGTGGCTCTGCACGGGCAATAGCGTCTTTTAACTCTGCTTGATTAGGCAACCTAGTGGGAATACTATCGTGCCTATCTTGATAACGACCAGAGCTACACCCAGATAAGATAAAGGCAAAAAGTATTAAAATTATTAATCTGTCTTTATTCATTTTTCATTCCGTAAAATTTTTATTCATATATCGTTTAAACTTGCAGATAGTTTGCGCTAATTTGAGGAAAAAGTGCGGAGTTGACGCTAGTCAATACTCCGTACATCCTGTACTTCACCTTACAGGCCATCCTGCGGATGTTCAAATTATTTCCCGAAGAATTTGTGAGCACTTTTGACAAGAAATTAGGGCTAAATAGCACCTATTTATTAGAGATAATAACCTACCATTAAACGTGGAAACGCCGGTGAGTACCAATAGCCATTAGCATGCCAAATCCTGCTAATAATGTCACCATTGAAGTACCACCATAACTAACCAGTGGCAGGGGAACGCCTACCACAGGGAGCAAACCTGAAACCATACCGATATTAACAAACACATAGACAAAAAATGTTAGCGTGATACTGCCAGCTAATAACTTAGTAAAGGCATGCTGGGCGTTAACAGCAATCCACATACCGCGCATAACAATAAATAAATAAACAGACAATAAAACCGCTACACCAAGTAAACCAAATTCTTCACTAAAAACAGAAAAAATAAAGTCAGTATGACGTTCGGGTAAAAACTCTAGTTGTGATTGCGTGCCTTGCAAGTAACCTTTGCCTTCAAAGCCGCCAGAGCCAATGGCAATTTTAGACTGAATAATATGATAACCTGAGCCAAGTGGATCTTGCTCAGGATTGAGAAAAGTCATCACCCGCTGTTTTTGATAATCTTTCATTAAAAATATCCATAAAACAGGAGCGAATGCAGAGGCAAGACCGGCACATACAGCAATTAACTTCCAACTAGCACCAGCTAAAAAAATAACAAAAATACCAGAGCTAGCAATAAGCAAAGACGTACCTAAATCAGGCTGTTTAGCTATTAGCAGGGTGGGTATTAATACCAAAATAAAGGCGAATACAACGGTAGAAATTTTAACCGGGAGATTATCTTGGCTAATAAACCAAGCAATCATAATGGGAACAATTAATTTCATTACCTCAGAAGGTTGAAATTTCATAAAGCCTAAATCTAACCAACGCTGAGCGCCTTTACCAACATGACCAAATAACAATACGGCAACTAATAATAATATTCCGATAACAAAAACAGGCACTGCCCATTTTCGATAAGATAAGGGAGGAATTTGCGCAATAGCTAGCATAACAGCTAGTGCTATCCCTAATCGTATCGCTTGGCGATAAACTATATCCATGTTCTGGCCACCAGCACTGTAAACAATGAATAATCCAAGTGCCATTAAAGAGAGTATGCCTAATAATAGCGGAAAATCTATGTGCAATTTTTGCCACAAACTACGATCTTGTTGCTGATCTTGACCACTACTGCGCATTATCTAGCCCCAACTTTTGCTGATTTGTTACTTGTTTTAGAAGAATCAAGACTTGAGGAAATGACTCGGTTACCAAAGTATTGATCCATTATTTGCCTAGCAACAGGGCCTGCATTGGTACCACCACCACCTTTAGCAACGTTTTCTATGGCGACAGCAACGACAATTTCAGGTGCTTTATAGGGAGCGAAAGCGATAAACATAGCGTTATCCCGTTTACTTTCTTGGGTTTTTTTAGCATCGTACTTTTCATCTTGCTTAATGCGAGCTAACTGTGCAGAGCCTGTTTTTCCTGCGGCATCATATTTTGAACCTTTAAAAGGAGCATAAGCTGTAGCGCCAAGTTTTTGTACTGTATTGTGCATTGCATTAAGCACTGTGTCCCAATTCTTTTTTTGCTTTAATACTAGCGGTGCTTGCTCTTCGTAAACCACATTTTCAAATCGTTCCTGGCTTTGACCTACTGGATCTATCACTTGCTCTTTAGTTGCTTTTAGTAAATGTGGTACCTTACGTTCACCGTGGTTTACTAAGGTGGTTAATGCTTGTGTTAATTGCAATGGAGTAACGGTCCAATAGCTTTGCCCTATACCTACAGATAGTGTTTCACCTGTATACCATGATTGATTGTAGCGAGCACGCTTCCACGCAACACTGGGCATAATGGCTTTACTTTCTTCATGAATATCAATGCCAGTGTAATCGCCAAAACCAAAACGCTCCATCATAGTGCTAATTTTAGTAATGCCCAGTTTAAAAGCGAGGGTATAAAAATATACATTACAAGATTTTTCTATGGCTTTGTTCAAGTCAACCCAACCATGCCCCCACTCTCCTATTTCACCATATTTATTAGGTAAGCCTTTAAGTTGATACCAACCCGGATCCCAAACTTTAGTCTCAGGGGTAATTATTTGTTCTTCTAAGCCTGCAATAGCTAAAAAGGGTTTTACGGTTGATGCAGGAGGATAACCTTGCACTGCTCTGTTTATTAAAGGCAAATCTTTTGAATTACGTATTTTTTGCCAATTTTTATTACTGATACCATGAACAAATAAATTGCCGTCATAACTCGGGTTAGAATACATGGCTAAAATTCCACCGGTGCGAGGATCCATCGCAACCACCGCACCACGTTTGCCAGAAAGAGCGCGTTTGGCGATCATTTGTAATTCTATATCAAGGGTTAGGGTTAAATCCTTGCCGGGCGTGGGTGGTGTATAGTCTAACGTGCGAATAATTCTACCTTGACTATTAATTTCTACTTCTTGGTGGCCAATACTGCCGTGTAATATGTCTTCGTAATATTTTTCGATGCCGAGCTTGCCAATATCGTGAGTCGCAGCATAGTTTTCAGATTTACCATCAAGTTCAAGCTTGTTAGCGTCTTTGCGATTAATGCGAGCAACGTAGCCTAAGTTGTGAGTGGTTAATTTACCAAAGGGATAATAACGTTTTAATCGTGCATCAACGAAAACACCGGGAAACTTGTGCTTATTAACTGAAAAAAGTGCGACTTGTTGTTCGCTTAAACGAGGGTACAGTTCAATTTGTTTAAAGCGTCGCTTTCGTTTTGCTGATTGAAAAAACTTTGCTTGTCTGTCAGCACTTATATCGAGTAACTTACTCAGCTTACTGATACTTTCTTTCAGGTTTTTTGCTTGCTCAGGGATAACCGCTAAACTATAAACAGGTTTATTGTCAGCAAGAATAACACCATTTCTATCGTATATTAGCCCGCGGTTAGGAGCTACAGGTAAAAGCTTGATGCGATTTGAATTTGAGCGAGTTTGGTATTTTTCAAATGAAGCAACTTGTAAAGAATAGATATTGCTAAACAATACAAGTAGCAGCACTAACACGCCAAATAAAGCAATAAAACTGCGGCGTGCAAATAAGTTAGCTTCTGCACTATGATTACGAATGATGACGCGACGAGGAGCCACTAGCAAGCCCCGTTATAAAACAAAAAAGGTTTGGAAAAACAACTAGCCTCAGCGTCGTTGCTATAAGCAAAGTTGTGAATAATGATACATTGAATAGGAGCCACTAGTTACTCTCTATGATAAGGATGGTTGTTATTGATGCTCCAAGCGCGATATAAGCTTTCACCAATAAGTACTCTAACCATAGGATGGGGTAAGGTTAACGGTGATAACGACCACTTTTGCTCACTTGCTTTGATACAAGCGGGTGCCAAACCTTCAGGTCCACCAACAAGTAGTGCTACATCGCGACCATCAAATTGCCATCGTTCGAGTTGTTTGGCTAATTGTGGTGTGGTCCAAGGTTTGCCTTCAACCTCTAAAGTAACAATGCGGCTACCTTTAGGAATGGCGGCAAGCAATTGTTCACCTTCTTTTTCTAAAATACGAGAGATGTCGGCATTTTTACCTCGTTTACCCGCATTAATTTCGACTAATTCAAATGCTAAGTCACGCGGGAAACGGCGAGCATATTCGTTAAACCCTTGAGTAACCCATGCTGGCATTTTGCTACCAACGGCGTATAAAGTTAGTTTCATAAATAATTTGCTACGCTTTTAGTAAAGTAGATATTAAAGCTTATTATGTAGGAAAAAGTGACTAGAGCAATACTGTAATAGAGCTGAGAACGCTATTGTGATTAAGACTAACACAGCACTAGTTTTCCCTTTACAAAGAGTTAACGAGTGATAACTAATCTTCAGCCCAAAGCTGCTCTAAATTATACTTGTCACGTTGTTCATCTGTCATAACATGCACAATAATGTCACCTAAATCAAGCAGTGACCATTCACCAACATCGTTACCTTCCATACCGCGTGGTTCTGTACCTGCAGCACGACACTCTATCGCTACACTTTGGGCAATAGACTTTACATGGCGATTTGAGTTACCTGAACAAATAATCATGTAGTCGGCAAAGCTTGCTTTGTCGCTAATGTGAAGAGAGATAATATCTCGGCCTTTCATATCTTCCAGTTTTTCGATTACGAATGCGTTAAGTTCTTCGGTTTGCAAAATGTTCTTCCTAATGTTGGTCTATTGTCTATTTCTAGAGTGAATTCGGGGGAAATCACTGATATATTGCCGTACCGAAGTTATAGATAACAGCATGGCTCACAGTACGGTTTCAATTTAAAAAAGTTAAGTGGGTAATAATAACACTTTTTAGTGGTGGCGTTAACGATAAAGCTTATTTTTGTTGATAAAAGCTAATACATTTTCGGCAAGCAGATGTTGGCAACTTTGTTTATTTAGTAATCGTTGGCGTATTTCACTAGAAGAAACATTAATGTTTAAGTTTTTATCACTATGAGGCAAGCTACTTGGCAATAATAAAATACCACCAGCCTTGCTGTTTTTTAATGACTTTATATTTTTTACTTGGTGGTTACAAAGTAATGTTTTTGTTGCTTGATTAAGTGAACTAAGTTGATAATTAGGACGAGTATTAACCACTAAATGACACAAAGATAAAATTTCTTGGTGTTTATGCCATGTGGTAAAAGTTAATAAAGAATCTAAACCAATAATAAAATATAAACGCGTGCTAGGGTGTGCTTTGGATAACTCTTTTAAAGTATCGACAGTAAAAGAGTGACCACCGCGCTTTAATTCCCTTTCATCACAATAAAAGAGTGGCTCAGCTTCACAGGCAAGTTTGACCATGTCAAATCGCGATTTAGTGCTGATGTTTGGTGTGGTTTTATGGGGAGGAACATTCGTTGGAATAAATAATATTTTATCTAAAGATAAATGCTCAGCTACCACTTTGGCGGGTAATGTATGACCAAGGTGAATGGGATCAAACGTGCCACCTAAAATTCCAATATCATTCATAGTTTAAAGTATGCATAAGCAATATAAGCTATCACTAGCTATATTCGTAGTTAAGGGAAAAATGCTGCAAGCTTTCGCCATGGTAAAGGGTGACACAAAGATCTGATAGTAAGATAAAGGCATTGAACTCGCTGCTAGTTTTACTAATTAAATCAATATCGGCAAGTCGAGACATGGCGCGTTTAACATTGTTTAGGCTCATGTGAGTTAGCGCATATTGGTACAAAGGTTTTCGTTTGTCCCAAATGCGATATTCTTTATAAACGTCGTTAAGTCCACTACCATTATTAAGTTTAGTTAACATGGCATATAGCTGATTTATTTCCTTGTGAAACACCCAAATGACTTGCCCAACTGCCGTACCTTCTTGTTGTAATTGGTCTAACATCACTAAACATTTTTTGCAGTTACCTTGCAGTAAGGCATCAATAATTTGAAATGGATTAAATTTAGCTTGGTTAATTACTAACTGCTCAGCATCACTTAAATTAATTAATTGATTGCTCGGAAATAGTAAGGATAGTTTTTGCAGCTCTTGCTCTAATGCCGGCAAATTACCTTCAAATAATTCGATTAAAAGCGATGACAATTCAGGTGCTAAATTAAGGCTAAGGCTTCTTGCTTGGCTTTGTAGCCAACGTGGTAAACCTTTAGCATCAATATCATATAAAGGTAAATAACAGCCTAGCTGTGTTAAGCTTTTAAACCATTTTCTATTGGCTGTCGGGCCATCTAATTTAGGCCCATGAAAAATGAAAATCACATCTTGCACAGCCGCATTTTTTTCAATGATTTCGCCTAATGCTAATAAGGTCTTATTACCAATATCACCAATTTTTATAGTGGTAAATTCAACTTCAATAATACGTTGGCTGGCAAAAAGACTCATTGATTGATACTCATCAATGAGTTGTTGCCAGTCAAATTTATTATCGCTACTAAAACGAATTATTTCGCTAAAACCTTGCTGTTGAGCATGGTTTTTTATTGTGGCTAAACTATCGTTTTTTTGCCACGGCTCATCACCGAAAACCAGCCACACAGGTTTAAAGCCCTGTGATAACGTTTGTTGTAGCTGGTTATGGTAAATTTTCATAAAAGCGTAAGTGTTTCGTTATCGTTTAGTTAAGGTTTAGCTATTGCTAGCGCTGAATGCGTGCCATATCTCGTAAAATTTTATCGGCAGCGGATCGCCTCATTTCACTTAATAATAGCGATAGTTCACGAGACTTGGCTAAGGCGAAATTTGGATCGTCTTGATAATCGCGATACAACTCAAAACGAAAATCTTGCGGTTCATCTCTCGTTTTACTTTTATCTTTTGAAGCAAAACTTACCTGATAATGGACTGCGTAAATAAGCTCGTATTCTGCGACTTGACCATTTTGAAAAACTGATAATGTTCTTCTATCAAGCTTATCGGACACAATACGTAACTCAGGCGCATTGGCATCGCTATGTTTGAGCACTTTTACCTGATTACGAGATAAATGTTGCTTGACTAAACGGGTTAACTCACCATGCACATCACTTGAGCTTACATATAATGTTTGCAACTCATCACTGAGCAAGTAGTCACCGCGTAGATGAAAGCCGCAGGCAGAGAGTAAGCTTGTTAATAGAATTAATAAGCTTAATTTTTTTATCTGTAGGAGGGGATTTATCCTCGAACATTCGTGGTTAAAACCGCTCCTACAAAACATATTAATTAGCCACAATATTTAATAGTTTACCGGGAATGTAAATCACTTTGCGTACTGTTTTTGTGTCAGTGAACTTTAATACGTGTTCGTCATTTAAGCCTAACGCCTCAACATCTTCTTTGCTAGCATCAGCAGCAACAGTAATTTTTGCGCGTAACTTGCCGTTAACTTGCACAATAATCAGCTTTTCATCTTCGATTAATGCGCTGTTATCAACCATAGGCCATGGTGTATTTTCAACTGATTCATTGTTAGAACCTATTTGGCTCCACAAGTAATGACACATGTGTGGTGTAATTGGCGTTAACATTAATACCACTGCGCGTAGTGCTTCAAGCATTACTGCTTTATCTTCATTTGTTGCTATTGGCGCTTTGCTTAAGTGATTCATCAATTCCATCACAGCAGCAATAGCCGTGTTAAAGGTATTACGACGACCAATATCGTCAGTTACCTTGGCGATAGTTTTATGTAGTTCACGGCGAAGCTTTTTCTGAGCCGAGTTTAGTTG
>Ga0316207_10001652_pt1 | contig 26212 bp, 22 predicted proteins | sample 6weekpyrite_MG_FD_204943 | JGI IMG/M metagenome (GOLD analysis project Ga0316207, IMG submission 204943) | Microbial mat bacterial communities from mineral coupon in-situ incubated in ocean water Damariscotta River, Maine, United States -... | ecosystem: Environmental > Aquatic > Marine >... | reverse complement strand
CGGCGTGGTTATGGTCCCGGGCGAATTGCCCAGGAGCTGCGGGAAAGGGGTATTGATGAGGTTCAGTTCGATGGTTTTCTAGACCCTGCTAACCCTGATTGGCATGATGTGATGCGGCAGCAATACTGTAAAAAATACGGTAATGAGCTTGCGGATGACTATGCTGAAAAGCTTAAGCGCGCTAAACATTTGCAATCTCGTGGTTTTCCCTTAGATTGGATATTTAAACTGAATTCTATGGATTTAGATGAGTATTAAACTTATTTAAATCAATTATTTAATACAACTAGTTAATGTAATTTAATATGACGACAACAGCCGAAATTCGACAGCAGTTCCTTGATTTTTTCAAACAGAAAAAGCATGAGGTGGTTGCCTCAAGCTCACTGGTTCCAGGTAATGACCCGACCCTGTTATTTACCAATGCGGGTATGGTGCAGTTTAAGGATGTGTTCCTTGGGCAGGACCAGCGCAATTATACAACGGCCACCAGTAGCCAGCGATGTGTGCGCGCCGGTGGTAAGCATAATGATCTGGAAAATGTGGGTTATACAGCTCGTCACCATACGTTTTTTGAAATGCTGGGTAACTTCAGTTTTGGTGATTATTTCAAACGCGATGCAATTAAATATGCCTGGGAGTTTTTAACTGAGGTTTGTGGTTTACCCAAAGAGAAACTCTGGGTAACGGTTTATGCAGATGATGATGAAGCGGCAAAAATCTGGCTGGAAGAAATTGGTGTAGATAAAAACAGCTTTTCCCGAATAGGTGATAAGCCCGGTGGCAAAAAGAATGAAAGCGATAACTTCTGGTCCATGGGGGATACGGGGCCCTGTGGTCCCTGTACAGAAATATTTTATGATCATGGTGAAGGTATTCCCGGTGGCCCGCCAGGCACGCCTGAGGAAGATGGCGACCGCTATATAGAAATCTGGAACCTGGTATTCATGCAGTTTAACCGGGATAAGTCGGGCAAGATGAATCCGCTACCCAAGCCTTCTGTAGATACGGGCATGGGGCTGGAGAGACTGGCTGCCATTTTGCAAGATGGTCATAGCAACTATGACATTGATCTCTTTCAGGCATTAATAACCGCCGCAGCTAAAGAAACGGGTTTTAAAGATTTAACACACAGTTCGCTTAAAGTCATAGCTGACCACATTCGCTCCTGTTCATTTTTGATTGTTGATGGTGTTTTGCCATCAAATGAAGGTCGTGGATATGTGTTGCGACGCATAATTCGCCGGGCACTAAGGCACGGTCATAAGCTGGGTCAAAATGATTTGTTCTTCTATAAGTTGGTACAGCCATTGGTAGAGCAAATGGGAGAAGCTTACCCGGAACTGGCGAAAGCCCAGAAAGATGTTGAAAGCGAACTCAAACTCGAAGAGCAACGCTTCGCTGAAACCCTTGATCATGGCATGAAAGTGTTGGAAGAGGGAATTGGCTCAATTAAAGACGGGCAGATCCCCGGTGAGATGGTGTTTAAGCTCTATGATACTTATGGCTTCCCGGTTGATTTAACCGCTGATATTGCCCGTGAGCGTGAGCTTAGTCTTGATATGTCGGGTTATGAAAAAGCCATGGAGGCACAGCGTGAGCGGGCTAGATCCGCAAGTAAATTTGGTGTTGATTACAATGATTCAATTAATACCAGTGCAGAAACAGAATTTACCGGGTACGAGCATTTACAGGACCAGTCTCAAATTGAAGCTTTATTTAAAGATGGTGAATCTGTAGATTCAATATCAGCTGGAGATGAAGCGGTAGTTATTTTAAAGCAAACACCTTTTTATGCCGAGTCCGGTGGGCAGGTGGGTGACACTGGCCTATTACATAATGATAAAGCCAGCTTTGAGGTGATGGATACACAAAAGCAGGGCAAGGCCTTTATTCATATTGGCTCGATTTCTAAAGGTAGCCTGGCCGTGGGTGACACGCTTAGCGCAGAAATCAATGCTGTACGACGTGATGCAACGATACGTAATCACTCTGCAACGCATTTAATGCACGCTGCTTTACGAAGCATTTTAGGTGAACATGTTCAGCAAAAAGGCTCGCTGGTTAATAATGAACGATTACGATTTGATTTTTCACACAACCAGGCGGTGAGTGCTGATCAGTTGTTTGAAATAGAGCGCATGGTTAACCAGCAGATACGCAACAACCTGGGAACGGAATCTGCGGAAATGGCGATAGCCGATGCTAAAGCAAAAGGCGCAATGGCATTGTTTGGTGAAAAGTATGGAGATGAGGTGCGTGTGGTTTCAATGGGTGATTTTTCCGTTGAGCTATGTGGTGGTGTTCATGTAAATCGTAGTGGTGATATTGGTTCGTTTAAGATCATTGCTGAATCCGGTATTGCCTCAGGTGTGAGGCGTATAGAAGCGGTAACCGGCGTAGCAGCTATTGATTATTCGAATCAACAGTCTAATAAAATCAATAAGATATCATCACTACTTAAAGCAAGTAATGACGAGATTGAAGATAAACTTTCACAGGTTTTGAGTAAGCTACGTGTCCAGGAAAAAGAAATTGCCCAGCTTAAATCGAAGATGGCGACACAAACCGGAAAAGACTTAACCGCAGATGCAGTAGAGCTGGATGGTATAAAAGTACTGGCGGTTAAGCTTGAAGGTGTTGATAGTAAGTCCTTACGTGACACCATGGACCAGCTTAAAAATAAACTGGGTTCAGCGGCCATTGTTCTGGCTACTGCGGATGATAAAAAAGTTAGTTTGTGTGCGGGGGTAACTAAAGACCAAACCAGTCGCTTAAAAGCGGGTGACCTGGTCAATATGGTTGCCACCCAGGTAGGGGGTAAAGGCGGTGGACGACCTGATATGGCGATGGCCGGAGGAAGTCAGCCGGAGAATCTTGAAGCGGCCCTGGCTTCTGTTAAAGAATGGGTTGAGCAGCAGCTTTAGGTTTTGATTATAAAAGCAAAAGAAAAGATTACCGCAAATAAACGCTAATGGACGCTAATAAAGCAAAAGCCTAATTTAGTAATAGTGCGCCGAAGGCGCACACCCCTAAAACATTTGCGTGTTTTGCGTGCATTTGCGGTAATCTTTTCTTTTAGGTCTTTTGTTTTAAGTTCTGGCCATGTTATCAAGTCCCATTTATTCGCAATCTTAATGGTCATATGACATAATTTGCCACCAATTTTATGATGGCTTTATAACAGATAGAAAAACATGGCTTTAATCGTACAAAAATACGGCGGTACTTCAGTCGGCACAATCGAGCGTATTCAGGCAGTCGCTGAGCGTGTTATCGCCACACGCGATAAGGGCAACCAGGTTGTAGTGGTTGTTTCAGCGATGAGTGGTGAAACTAACCGACTCATTGGCCTTGCAAATCAAATAGATAAGAAACTTTCTTCACGTGAAATGGATGTATTGGTCTCAACAGGAGAGCAGGTAACCATTGCCTTACTTACGATGGCCCTGCATGGAAAAGGTGCGAATGCTAAATCGTATACCGGCGGACAAATCAAAATGCTGACGGATGCTGTTCACAGTAAAGCGCGCATTAAGGATATCCAGTGCAGTAATATGCAAAAAGACCTTGATGACGGCAACATAATTGTGGTTGCTGGATTCCAGGGCGTGGATGAGCAGGGTAATATCACCACCCTGGGGCGAGGCGGTTCAGACACCACAGCTGTTGCCATGGCCGCCGCGCTGAAAGCAAAAGAATGTCAGATATATACAGATGTTGACGGGGTTTACACTACCGACCCAAGAGTTGAGCCGAAAGCCCAAAAACTAGACAGAATTACTTTTGAAGAGATGCTGGAAATGGCCAGTTTAGGCTCCAAGGTATTGCAGATTCGTTCCGTAGAATTTGCGGGTAAATATAATGTTCCTTTACGCGTATTGTCTTCTTTTGAAGAGGGTGAGGGAACGGGTACATTAATAACAACAGAGGATGAAGAAATGGAACAGGCCGTAATTTCCGGTATCGCTTTTAATCGGGACGAAGCCCAGCTAACCATTTCCGGTGTGCCGGATAAACCGGGTGTGGCCTCTGATATTTTGGGCTCAATTACAGAAGCTAATATTGAAGTAGATATGATTGTACAGAACGTAGGTGAAGACGGCACAACCGACTTTACCTTCACTGTGCATCGTAATGATTATGCTACAGCGATTGATTTACTTGAAAAGACCGGTAAAAAGCTCGGGGCAAAAAAAGTTAAAGGTAATGATGCTATAGTTAAAATATCACTGGTAGGTGTAGGCATGCGTTCACATGCGGGTATCGCATCAAGCATGTTTGCTGCATTGGCCAGAGAAGGTATCAATATATTAATGATCTCTACTTCAGAAATAAAGATTTCTGTTGTGGTTGATGAAAAATATTTAGAGTTGGGTGTAAGAACTTTACACAGTGAATTTGAATTAGAGCAAAAAACAACTTAAAAAGTAAACGCAGTCATCTAGCAGCTGTGTTAATATTACAAAACGGTGACAGAGGACGAGGACAAAGGACTCTGCTTGCCATTGGTGATTGAAAATAGGAGTAGTAAAAATGTTAATTTTAACCCGCCGAGTAGGCGAAACACTGATGATTGGCGATGATGTATCAGTTACCGTTCTGGGAGTAAAAGGAAACCAGGTACGTATTGGTATAAATGCGCCTAAAGAGGTTTCTGTTCACCGTGAAGAAATTTACGAACGTATCCAGAGAGAGCAGGAAGGTCAAAATTCTGGCAATACTGTAAGCTAATTTTTAGTAAATTTAGGCTTTACCTGAGACAAAATCAAGGGTATTCTATGCCACCTCAAAACCGCCGCTATTGCGGCGGTTTTGTTTGAATAAATGTAAAGACACAGGATAGTTGGTCGGATGATCTGGCTTTCTTATCCAACAAAGTTTAAACATGGTAGAAGTTTTATAGCACTTTACTTGTCATGACCTCAACGGGGTTCAGACAGTTTGTCTAGAATAAAGGCTATTAGCATTTAACAGCACATTGTGTTGTTTATAAAAACTGGAGAGCTGGCCGAGTGGCTGACTAAATTGCCTTGAGCAATTTGAACATGATGATTGCCTTTTATCATCATGGCCCCGAAGGGGTGGAGGACAGGAGTCCGGAATAAGGCGCACGTACAATGTTACAGATCTTTTTACTGTTAACTAAGAATTGGAGAGCTGGCCGAGTGGCTGAAGGCGCACCCCTGCTAAGGGTGTATATTGGAAACAGTATCGAGGGTTCGAATCCCTCGCTCTCCGCCAATTTAACCCGTAAGTGATTGATTTTTAAAAAAATAAAAAACACACTGCCTTACAGGGTACATCAAAAGGTACACTAAGAATTTACTTTTTGAACTAAAAAGCCCCTTTAAAGGGGCTTTTTTATTGCCTGGTTATTCTAGCCGGTGACCTAATTTACTACAGAGACTCGGTTTTTAGTTATTGTTAATTATTTAGACGTCATATCCAGTAGTTATCATAATAAATGAGCATTTAGAATGAAAATTATTTTTACTTTCACAATTTTGTTATTAAGTATTCAATCAGTATACTCAATCGGAGTTACTGTAACAGATAGCAATGAACTAATGGGGTGTTGGGAAAGAACTATATACCCTGATGATGTAATGACTCAAATGAGCAAACAAGACTTTTACCATCCTGAATTACAAAAATACCAATGGTTCTGCTTCTTTGAAAACAATGTATTTCGTGTAGTGACTTCAAATAAAAAAGAAGTGCATACTACTCAAGAGTTAAAAAGCCTTTATAACTCTATGCCTGCACCTATGAGTTGGAAATGGGTAACAGATGGAGTAGTGAATGTGAAGCATGCCGATGACTCAAGTTTAAATGCACATTGGATAGTTACAAGAATAGAAAAAGATATGCATGTTTTTGGCAATAATCTAATTCCTAAAAATTCACTCTTTATGGCTATACCGACTCAAGATTTACAAAACTTTGTTACAGTAAGAGTATTAAGAAATATAAATGATAAGTCGGTCAAATCAGACCAAAACCCTTAGCGATTTTGGTTTATTTGATTATCATTACAAAACACACTCTATTATCTAGTCTACTGAGTTTCGGCTGTTTACATCAGCGTTATGCGTAAGGAATTATGAGAATTATACAAACATTACTATTTGTCACACTAACTTCGCTCTCATTTAGTGCAAGCTCCATATCTGAAAAAAATGAAAGTTTCGCTTCGTTTATTTGGCGTTTTTTTAAATATTCTGATTTTCAAATAAATAGAATAGAGTTTCCTGTTGAAATATTACGATTTGTTGATGAGCTAAAATCGCTTAGACCTGTCTTAGGTAAAGAGCAAATAAATAAAAATGAATGGAAACACATTCTAGGTCCAAAACATTTTGGCTGTCAGAGAAATTGTTTCGACATTAATGTCTATGACAACTTTGAAAAGAAACTAAATAATACTGGTAAAAGAGTGTTGTCATTAGAGGGTGTTGAAAATGGAATAAATAGTTCATATTATTTTAAACTAAAAGAAAACAAGTGGTATTTGGTAAAAATTGAATGGTTGAGCACTTGAAATTAAAAGCGCATAAAAATGTATAACGAGACACTGGGTCTTGTTAATTCAACTGCTAGACGTAAAGAATCATGACACTCTCAAAACGTAAATCACGAAAAATAGTAGTTAATGATGAAGAATATAGATGGAGTCCATCGCAAGATTCTGGATTTATGGTTCTCGTCGTACAAATAGAATCTGGAAAAGGTAAAAAATTAGAGATAGTAATATCCGATGATAAAAATGTTGTCGTTGAAAATGGCAATTACTCAATAGAAAATGGAGATGTGGACAAATTGCTAATTACTCCAAGTTTAGTGCAAAAATTAATTACAGATGCTCTTTCGATGGGATGGAACCCTAAAGAACTTGGCTCGCCAGTTGAGCTTTCTTTAATTGGCAACGTGTTGGAGGTTCGGCGTGGCTTGTAAAGAAAAATGTCTAAGTGCGTCAACCAGGACGCTCCTGACATCGCGCCTGTTACGCAATCGCTATAGGGCTGTATGTGCTGTGAAACTGTTAATTCCATTAATTCTTCTTTTTCCACTAGTTTCCTTTGCGGCAGAGAGTTTTTCAGAAAGAATTGCTCCCAGAGAGAACTACACGACAACATGGGCGTGGGAAAGTGGCGGAAGATATTCAAGTTTCATCATAAAAATCAAAAGATCTGGTAACTTGATTACTGGAAATTATTGTGCAAATATCGATTCAGGATCAAAAATTGATTGCTTCAAAAACAGTAAACCATCATTTAAATTTATGGACACGGGAAAAGCATCATATATCATTAAATTTATGTCGGGGCATGGTTTTTATGGTAAAGCAATTCTAGACATTAATAAAGATCAAAAGTTGATTTGGAAAATAATAAAGCTGCCAAAAGGTAAATGCTATGCACCTAAACAAGCTATTCTCATTACCCTATAAAAATGTATAACGAGACACGGGGGGCTCGTTAATTCAACTGTTATGCGAAATAAATAAAACATGAATTTTAAATTCGCACTATATATAGCAATCATAATTTTTGTGTTTTTAATATTGCCTTGGTTACATGCAATTAATCAAAAACCAGGCATCAAGCGTTACAAAAACATATGTCAATTATGTATGGTTACTAATTTTTTGTTTTTCTTAGCATTATCTTATTCATTGCTTTTTTTCTTACTCGGTGAAAGAAGTGATTTAATTGGTATAATTACATTCTTTTTTTGCATTATTACATCTTTAACTCTTGGCCCAATACTCGGTATCAAAATCTTTACATATGTTTTTAAAGAAAAACTAGGTAAAGTAGGTGCAAAACAAATTTGCATGGGTAAGGTATAAAGCGCATAACCAGTAGTTATTTGTAATAAAAATGAAACCTAGAACTAAATATTTATTGGAGGGCATATTCCTTATGTTATTAGGAGTGGGCTTGGCAGCCTACTCAATATACGATTCATTAGATGGGGCTTTTATTGCCGGTAGTAAGTATGGAATAAGTAATACATTATCAATATCAAATGGCACAACTGGCTATTGGCTAGCTGTTGGTTTCCGTGTTGTATTAGGGTGTTTAGGTGTAGTACTTGGAGTATTAGCGTTTAGAGATTTTAAAAAAGCAAAAAACCCATATGATTAACCCAATCAATAAATAAACACATAAGTCGGTAAAGCTCGCGTGTGCAACAGCGTCACACACTTGGACCGGCCAAACTGCGGCCGGACACTTACCTGGGCGTTGAGGCTATAGAAAACCTCTAAGTTTATATTTCTGTCAAAAAATCAACTCTCACAGTTGCATAGAATAATGTTTGTAGTATAAAGTAGACTCAGAATTTAAAAAAACGGGCCTATTTCGTAGGTTAATTTTTAATCAATATTTAGGCTGGAAGTTTTTCTACAGCCTCGTTAGCCTTATGAGCATGCACGTATATATTGCTAGAGAAGGATTTAAGGATACTCCAATCTCATATGACGAATGGGTGGGAGCTGCAAAACATTGCAGCCCTATTGTTGTTGAGGAAAAAAGAAATAGAAAGGGTAATGTTTCGTACATAGCGAAATTAAAATCTGACAAAAAGCAGTATTTAAGCTTAACGCCTTATGGCTTGGTGCATGCGCAAAATCCAACCAAAGAACTCATCGAGGCAATGTTTCTTTTAGCTCCTACACTAAACTCTAAAGTATATAGTGAAAGAAACAAGGCTTATGAGTCAGTCGCTGACTGGGAAAAGAGAACACAGAATTACAGAAACAAACGGCAAGAACGTATAAATGAATACAAACGCACTTGGTATAAACGTAAATCATTTTGGTTGTTAGTGGCTTTAGTGGTGGGTTTATTAATTGGCCTATTAAAAGGCTAACGAATAAGATACTGTCTTAAAAGTCAAGCAAAAATCACGTTTAGAATTGGTCATATAATAAATTATAAAAATATGATTTATCATATGGATAATTTACGATGGTGCATCATATATATAAATTTAACAATTTAAGTATTGCGTTTATATTAAATGGTGACAAGGGTCAAATGGTTTTCCCGACTTTAATGCACCATATGCAATGACTAGAAGCTTACGCATAACAGCGCATAAAACAACTTTCTTGATTTTGCCTTTAACTAATAACCTATTATACAACTGCTTCATTAAGGGGTTGTATTGTTTGGCTGATAAAGCCTTATGTAGCCTATTTCCCAGCTTAGATAAACTTGTTTTATTAACGGAACTACCAGATTGCTCTATGCGCGGATTTAATCCTGCGTAGCTAACAACTTGTTTAGAATTGGAAAATAATGTTATATCGCGAAGGTAACAGAACAAAACTTTTAATCTTTGTCTCAGAGGCGCAGAGAAAACAGAGGAATATTATTAATCGTAGAGTGGATCAAGCGAAGCGGATCCACCGTTATCATGGAGCCTGGTGGATCCGCGTTGCTTGATCCTCCCTACAAAAATAATTGTGTTCTCTTAGATTCTTGCGTCGATGATAACTTACATAAGTTTACTTAGTTTGCTGAGGCAATACTGGGTCAAATAAATCACCAAATAAACTGTGTAATACCAGTTTTCTTTCCGCTTTGGTGTTCTTTTTTATGTCTTTCCAGGGAACCACGTAAAGTATCTTCGGTAGCTCTTTATTTCCTTTAATTGTCGTAGTTCTAAGCTCAATAGTGTCTTCGGCAGATAATACTGGTGATACTAATAGGGTTAGAAGTAAAAGTGATGTTTTATTCATTTTTCAGTGTGCCTTCTAAATGAGTTACCCATTCCTGTGTAGGCAGGTCAGGTTTCTTTAATAGTGACATATATATTTTATAGTGCTTGATTGCTAAATTAATGTCCTGTAGGTAAATATCATATAAAAGCGCCAGGTTATATTGTGCATTCATATATTTGGGTTTAGCTGCCACGGCTAATAAATAGTCATCTTTAGCTTCATGTATTTTTCCTTTCTTGACATAAAGTTGAGCACGTAGATTCAATGCCTGGGCCTGTTTAGGATTGAGTTTTAAAGCCTTGTTAACCTGTGTCAGAGATTTCTCTATTTCATTTTTTTTAAAGTACACAAGTGCAAGGTTAGAGTAACCGCCTGCAAGGCTTGGCTTGTTACGAATAAATTCATTAAATAATCGCTGAGCACTTGCAAGATCATTATTGTTTAAAGCAGTAATTGCGCTACGGTATTTTTCACGCTCAAGTTTTGAGGCTGTTTGCGTTGTTTTTGGTTTTTGTTCAGTAGTCTGAGGTTTTACAGTATCCTGTGAGCAGGATGTGATTAATATAGCAAATATTATAGCTATTAGACAGGGTTTTAGTTTAAGTAGATTTATTGGTTTCATTGTCAGTTCATTAACTTTAATGTAATACATTTATATAAGGATCAACTTTGGGTTCCCTTTTATACCGGGTAGGGAAGAGTGTAATCAGTTCGCTATGGCTCTTTTTGATCCATTTGTTAAACAGGCCATCCTTAATTCGAGATAGATTAATTTCAAAGAACTCTATCGATTTGTCTTCAAAAGGAAATGCCTGGTCTTCAAGTAATATTTCATATTGATCTAATTCTTCGGCATTAAGTTTTTTAGGCCTGTCAGATTTAAGTAATGAAACGCTGAAATCTTTATATATTTGAGCAATTGAATGAGTCGCTTCAGTTGCTGCATCATATATTTTATATTTTGACGCATTACCATAATATTTGACGGAGCTTTGCATCGCTGATTTTTTCTTTCTTAAGCTTCGCTTTAAAGGTAATGATAGCCTTATTTTATCAAAACGGGCTTTTTCGTTACGTGCAAGGCCCAGGTAGGCAAAAGATGTTACATAACGTGTTCTATCTGTTTTAACATTGTTTAATGCCAGTTCATCTGCTTTTGTTATGTTTTTTTGCCATTTGATTTTTTTACTTCGATCACCTTTTTTGCTGTAAAGCTCAGTTAGTTTGTTCATTGATTCAATATATTGAGGAAAAGGTTTTTTAAACTTTCTTGCGTATTCCTCATATGACCTGATCGCATCATTAAACTTGTTTTTTTCAGCATAAAGTTCTGCAGCTTGCCATAGTGCCGCGGACTGTATAGCAATATTTCCGTCCATCGAAGATATTTTTTCAAATTCTGCGGCAGCTTTTATGCCCTGGTTTGAGCTGAGGTATGCTACAGATAATTTTTTAGATACATTCGACTGTAGTTTGTTGCCTGGGTATAATTTTTGGAATCGTTTAATATCGCTTATCGCGCTACTCCACTGCTTATGTTGCATATTAAGGGCAATTGCATCATACAGGCCTGTGGCAGCTATTTTAGAATACCTGGCCACACTAGATATTCTAGAGTAATGGTTGATAGCCTGTGGTGTATCTTTATTGTTTAGAGCAACTTCACCCTGCTTATAAATAGATAGTGCTAATTTATCAGTAAATTTAATTTTTTGTTTTTTGTCTGTTTTATTTGAGTGTATGAGTTTGTTAAATAGAGACTCAGACTCCGCATATTCTTTGAGTTTAAAATATGATTCAGCTTTAAGGCTCTCAATATAAGTATTGTTTAAATTCTGGTGATTGTTAATCAAAATATCAGCTAGTTCGATAGTTGTTTTGTAATTTGCAGATTTATAGGCTAATTCAGCTGCATGTTGGGTTATTTTCAGTGTTTCTTTGTCAGTTGGGTATTTCTGTGCATATTTTAATGCATAGGCAATATGCTTTTTAAGGTAGATATTTTTTTTGCTTACTTTGGCAGATAATTTGTCACTAATGAGTATTGACGCATAAGCTGCCTTTTGATGAATGATTAAGTCATTATCGTATGCAGCCAGTTCATAGTATTTTAATGAATCTTTGATATTGTGGTTTTGTGATAATAATTCGGCATATAAAAAGTATATGTTGTCTTTTTGAGCATAGGCAGCGTAATGTTTTAAATAGCGTTTATACCAGGTTTCAGTAGCCTTGTAGTTATTGATTTTTGCTGTTTTTTGATATTTATTGTGATAGTACCCAGACATTAAAATTACATATTCCTTTAATGATCGCCTTATTGCCCGATTAATACTTGAGTTTTCATTCTGGTTTTTCCAGTATTTACTAGATGGGTTATATTGAAGATAAAACCCCTCTATTGCGTTATATACTTTGTTGGTAAATCCACTGTTTTTCCAGATCTCTATGATTTTAAGATGAGAATATGGGATATTGTCTGATTTTGGATAGTATTTAATAAATTGCTGGTGTGTGTCTACCGCATCAGTAAAACGTTCCTGCTTTAAATATATCTCTGCAACCATTGAGTAGGTGTGGAAGGTGTAGATAAAATCATGTTTATTTTTAAAGTAATCATGAAGAGGCTCAGAACCACCCAGGTATGAAAAGGCAAGACCGATTGCCCTGAAGTATTCATCAAATTGCTCGCGATCAGCTTTATTCAGTTTTTCGAATTCATCAAAATTATGCTTTAAAACAGCTTCTAGAAAGTCATCTATCGCATCAGTGTAATACTGTTGTTTGAATCTGGCCCAGCCACGTTTAAATAAAGATTTTTCGTGAAAAATGTCATTATCTTTTGAAATAATGACTTCAGTATATGAAAATTCAGCAGTGCTATAATCACGATATGAAAATGCATTTTCGGCTATTCTAAACTGTGCCTCAACATAAAATGGACTTCTGGGATGTTTATCAATTAGTTTGGTTAAGGTTTTTATCGATTTCTGGTGTTCACCCCGTTGGTCATATGCTTTAGCAAGTTGATAGAGAAGGGTGTCATTATCTTTAGAATTTGGATAATCTTTAAGTGATGTTTTAAGCAGTTTTATAGTTTTATCTAAACGCGAATTAAAGCGTTTGTCAGCGATTTTATCTTTTTCTTCGCTATTCAAGTTTTCCTGTTGTAATAATTTATTTCCATAATTAAATTCAAGTTCTGCAAGTCTACTCAACGCATCTAATCTGGATCTGTCATCTGCTCCTGCATTTTGTAGATAATCTGCGTAAGCGTTACGAATTTCTTCATCTGACTTTGGTTTAATAAAAACCTTACTTTGCGTTTTCTGAGTTGTAGAAACATCTATATCACCTAAGCTAGATGGCTCATCTGAGAATTTGCAGGCAGAGAGTATTAACATTATTGCAATTACTATAACTCTTTTAAACTTAATGTTAATGTGCATATTCAGTTGCTCAACTCATTGGTTTTGTCATATAAGCGTGCCAGGCCATATCTGGATTGATTGAGGTAGCTTTTTAAGAAGTTTTTTCTCTGGTTGGCCAGGTTTGCAATTATATTTTGATAAACGGAATCAAATTTAATTGTTAGCTTAGATATTTTATTTTTAATCTTTTTGTTGTTGGTTGCATGGCTAAATTCATTGAGTCTCTGGAAATTCCTGATAAATGCTTCAGGATATTGTTTGCCATAATCAAAACTATTATTCTGAATGATGAGACTAGAAGTAGACAGGTTATAGTTTAAGTTTTTAAAGTCTGCGTGTTGAGTTGAAATGCCATCTAATTTTCTTATGCGGCGTTGATAGTAATTTATGCCTTCTGTGTATGTTGTAGTAACAGACTTTTCCTGTTGTAGTTTTTCATATACATAAGGTACTAACAAATATGATTCATCGACAGATAAATCAAAAGTTTTTTTACTTTTCAATATGGTGAGTGCGTTTAAACCACCAACAAAGTCGCCCTGACTGGCAGCTGTTAAACCTATACCTAATAAAGCCCTGTTTGTATATCGGCTTTTTAAACCAATGTGCCTGAATGCATCACGTGCATCGCGATAAAATTCTCGTTGAAGTAGCGCATATCCTAGCACCAGATACAGCCGGTTGGTTAACTCATCTTCATTGGTTTTTTTAGATAGTTTTAATAAATTTTGAATTTTGGTCTGTGCATCTGTCCACCATCCCTGTCTGATATTGGCTATGGCTGTATTGAGTTGAGCATAACCATAATACTGGGATGATTTTTTAATTTTGTTATAGTTTTTTATCGCCTGTCTGTGTTTCTTTTGATGCTGTAAGGCTGAACCATTCAGTAGGTAAGCATAAGCGGCATTTTCTTCTGAAAGTTCAGTGAAAATTCCTTCGAGTAACTTATTGACTTCGGACCACTCATTCCGCTGTGCATGGTATTTAGCAAATATAAACTGTACGGTTGCCAGAAGTGATTTGTCACCCTCACTTTTAATGGAATTAAATAGTGTGTTGGCCAGGCGCCATTCATTTTTATCAAGTAACAAGTTTATAAATTTAAAAATAGCTTTTGTATCCAGATTGTCATTCAAAGTTTCAATGTTAAAATAAATTAATTGAATGGCGGCGATTGATTTATTCGCATTGTTTAGTTTTTCTACATTGCTGAGTAACTGGTCAATATCAGTTATTCTTTTCAGGTTTTCATCTGCGTAACTGGAAGATTCCTGATAAAACTCAGATGAAAGGCTTTTAAATTCACTCTCAAGTAGGCGAATTTTTTTATTTATCGCTTTGTAGTCAGCAGCATATACTGGAAAACTCAAATTTATACTGAGGCAGATCAAGGTGAAAGTGCTTAAACTATATTTGAACCAATTGTTCATTTCATTAAATCCATTCTTACAGCTTTGGTTCTATTTAATTGTAAAATCAACAAGTTATTTAGGTAATATAAATTATTTTAAAGAGCAAAATATACCATTTGAGGGGATAGCTGGCAAATAAACTGTAGATTTATGAGAAATAGGTTGGAGGAAAAAATGCCTATGCGAGTTATATTTTATTGTTATCTATCTGTGGTTAAAAATGATCGGCAAAGACAGTTTAAAATTCTTTCCATTACTATATTGTTGCGCGGATTTTCACATCGCTGATCAATAAAAGTTAACTGAATAGTGATGCATAATACGATTGGCTCATAATTATATTTCTTTACGGGGCAGTATTGATTGCGGCTATCTTTTTATGTTGATTATCGCCAAGATATCTACTTCGCTTAGATCGTAAACTAAACACCCTGCTCTTAAGAAGACTGCTTCTTCATGAGTAGGGTGTTTAACTGTTTTTAGTTAACTGAGTTAGAATGATATTTAATACTTAACTAATTTCATATCCAAACTTGCCTTCATCATCAACCGTCACATGGATTTTATTAATATCTTCATTATTTGCAATACGGGTTAAACACTCAGATGCCATCTCAGGCAACATGGTACGTGTGAGAATATTTTCAATATTTCTTGCACCCGTATCAACTTCCTGGCTTCTTGCAAGTATGTGTAACATCAGGTCTTCGTCATAAGAGAACTCAGCACCATAATGCTCACTAATCCGCTTATCGATGCGATTCATATTAATTTTACAAATTTTTAATAAATCTTCATCGCTAAGTGGGTAATAGGGGATTACCGTTGTTCTGCCAAGAAAAGCGGGTTTAAAGTATTGGAGAAGCTGAGGTCGAAAGTTATCTAGTAACACATCGGGTTCTGGCAGCTCTTCACCAGCAGCACACATGGCACGTATATGTTCTTCACCCGCATTAGAAGTCATAATAATAACCGTGTTCCTGAAATCGATATCACGACCCTCACCATCTTTAATAGTGCCCTTATCTAACAGGTTATAGAAAATGTCCTGCACACCCTGGTGTGCCTTTTCCATTTCATCTAATAAAATAACACTGTACGGTTTTCTGCGTACCGCTTCGGTTAATACACCGCCTTCACCAAAGCCCACATAGCCTGGAGGAGAGCCTAATAACATAGATACTTTATGCTCTTCTTTAAACTCAGACATGTTGATGGTGGTGATGTTTTGTTCACCGCCATAAAGTAAATCAGCAAGTGCAAGTGCGGTTTCTGTTTTACCGACACCACTTGAGCCGACTAAAAAGAACACACCTATGGGTTTGCGAGGATCGGTTAAGCCGGCTCGTGATGTACGAATTGCCTGGGCTATTGCATCAAGACCATGTTTCTGTCCAATGACGCGTTGTCCCAGAACACTGGTCAGGTCTAGAACATTATTTATTTCATCTGATACCATTTTACCAACGGGTATACCTGTCCAGTTGGCAACCACTTCAGCTATCGCCTGGCTATCTACATTAACCTGTATTAGAGGGGTTTCTCCCTGTAATTCAGTCAACTCATTCATTTTTTCATGCAGATCATTTTTTATCATTTCGCGTTCTGCATCATCCAGTTTTTTAGGTGCACCATCTTCTTTTAGTTCTTCTTCAGATAAATCCTGTGCATGGAAATCGTCTTCAATTTTTCCCTGAAGTGTATGGATTTCATCTACTATTGCTCTTTCTTTATCCCATTGAGCCGTTTGAATTTCTAACTCACTTTCTAGTTGTGCTTTTTCTTCATTAATCGCAGCAATACGTTCATCACAATTTCCTAGTGTTGCGTTTTCACGTTCTAATGATGTGATGTTGGTTTCATGCTGGGTTATTTGTCTGCGTGTATCTTCAATGGCCGCAGGGGTTGTGCTTTGGCTGAGTGAAACCCGGGCACATGCAGTGTCTAATAAACTAACTGACTTATCTGGTAACTGACGAGCAGTGATATAACGACTGGATAATTTAACAGAGTCAATAATTGCCTCATCCATAATCCGCACACCGTGATGGTTTGCGAGCATAACGGAAATAGATCGCATCATATTAATGGCTTTTGTTTCATCAGGTTCTTCGATTTTAACTACCTGGAAACGGCGGGTCAGGGCAGGGTCACGTTCGAAATATTTTTTATATTCTGCCCAGGTCGTTGCCGCAATAGTGCGTAATTCGCCACGTGCAAGTGCTGGTTTTAATAAATTAGCCGCATCTCCCTGGCCCTCTTTTCCGCCAGCACCGATTAAAGTATGAGCTTCATCGATAAACATAATGATGGGTTCAGGTGAGGCTTTAACTTCTGAGATAACCGATTTAAGGCGATTTTCAAATTCACCTTTAACACTGGCACCCGCCTGTAATAAACCAAGGTCAAGGCAGCGAACAGAAACACCTTTCAGGGTGTCGGGTACATCACCGGATGCTATGCGAAGAGCAAATCCTTCAACAACGGCGGTTTTACCAACGCCCGCTTCACCGGTGAGGATGGGATTGTTTTGACGACGTCGTGTTAAAATATCGACGATTTGCCTTACTTCTTCATCGCGACCTAATACAGCATCAATTTTTCCATTTTTTGCGTCTTCAGTAAGGTTAACCGTAAATTTATCAAGTGAAGGTGTATTAGTTGGTCCTGATGGTGCTCCACTTTGAGAAGCACCGGTATCGCCAACGGCTGTACTAACAGATTCAGATGTGCTGCCAACTATACTAGGTAAAACTGCGCGTAAAGATTCGGGAGCAATTTTCTTGAGCTCACCGGATGATATTTCAGTGGAGCGGCGTAAATTTTCGTCGAGCATTAATGCAGCAAGAATGTGTGCCGAAGTGGCCTGGGGGTGAGCGTATTCTATAGAGGCTAACATCCAGGCATTTTTTGCCAGGTCTACAACCGTAGGTGATAATGCGGGTGCCCTGGTATTGCCGTTTTTAAATTTATCTAACTCTTTATTTAAATCGGCCATTAATTTGCCAGGATTTATTTCAAACTTTTCCAACAGGGCAGTTATATCGCTATCAGGCATTTCAAGTAATTTAATAAGCCAGTGCTCAATTTCAATATTGTAATGGCTGCGCGCCATGCAAATACCTGCAGCACCTTCAAGTGCGGTTCTGCATGAATCATTTAGTTTTCCGACTAATGACTTTAAGTCTATTGTAATCATATTGTTTTCCTTTGGCTCTATTTTACTTTATCTGGTTTTTATACATTGTTACTTAAGCTTATAGTTTGTTTATATCAATCTACTAGCAGAAACACTAATGTCTAAAGTTTGATTTTTATCTTCTAAGTTCGCAGGTTTATTAGATAACCAGGTGTTCCAACCTATTATAGCGGGATGCTTTTTTCCTAACTGTATTTTATCAGGAATATCTGTTTTCTTAATTCTAATAATGAAATCATAATCATTTTCCATACCTACATACATTCTCACTAGCTCGTTGAGTGCTTTCAGGGCATAGGTTCCAGGTGCAAATGCCTGTAGTTGCTGCTTGTTTAATGGCCCAAGAATGATGTGGATTTTTCCCTGGGCAAACCAGCCTTTTTTTCCGAGCATGGCTGACCGACCCAGGCAGGCATTTCTACCATCAGGGTTAATAAACTCGGGTAACTTTGTTCTCACATCATCGATTAAATTTTGCCATTGACCTATGAACTGATCAATTTCTACCGGGATATTAAAGTGTGAGCGAAGTATTTGTTTTAATCCAGAGGAGGTTCTTACATTCTGACTTAACAGTCCACTGTAATAAATCAGTGATTCGTCTTTGGTGTACAGGCGGTTTTGTAAGCCACTAGTGCCCATACCTATAAGTGATAACAGTGCTCTGGTTTGTGGTTCATGCTGGTTTTTTAATGAATTGTGTAGTTTGTTTCGTTCGTAGTGAAGTGGCAGGTTATATTTTACAGATGCCTGAAAAAATAAGGATAAAGTTCTATGATTAAATAAATCAAAGAACTGTTCCATTGTTTCATCTTTTTGCTTCTGTCGCTTCAGAATTAATTCAGTGTAATGAAATGGTAAAACACCTACTGCACTGGTTAAACCCATTATATTTACAATCATTTGCCATTGGGCTGTGCCTGAATTTTTATCAATACGGTTAATCTTATCAACTTCAGATGATGGAAAAGCTAAAGATTGATTGGTTTTAAAACGAATCGATTCACTAGCAGGAGGTGTGAAACGTGCCACAGGGTTGCTGGCAATATTAGATTGTGAGCTTTCTTTTTCAAACAGTGTTGAGCGTTCCAACAGACGTACTGCCTGTAGAAATTGAAAATCATAGGGTGATTCAGTAACTTTACGTGTTACAGAAGTATTTTTTCGCCAGCCCTTGGAGGACATTTTTTAAGGTAACCTTCTTTACTTTTTAATTTAACTAATACTCGTGTGAATGAATTTAACGAGCTATATAATGCAAAAAAATGTTCAAGTACGGTAGCGAATAGATAACTACTGCTACCGGTTAATTGAGAGTCATCTAACATAATTTCAATTTCCATGCCTCTACATAATGTCGCACGCCCATCAATGGTAAGTGGTGCGCTAATAGGGCGCGTATTCACATGGACGATAGATTCAATTTGTGCTCGATTAATTGATGATTCTTTAAAGTCATATAAACGCAGTATTTCTTTTAAAGCTTTCGTTGCATCATCTCTTCCTGTTATTGATAAATGATTCAGGCTTAAGTGTGAAATTAAACGCCAGCGAGCATTGTTTCTCATTGATGGTCTTACGGTTGCACTAGGCTGTATAACACAACGTATTCGCTCACAGGGTGGGGCGCTATCCATACATTGCAATTTAGGCTGATCAGATGAAAATGGTAGTTTGGATGGTTGGTCTCGGTTGCTACAGGTTGTCGCAATAGATAATGTGCGATCATCAGGATTGTTTGGGTTAAAATATAAATCAACCAGACTCAGAAATACATCACTACCATCATCTCGTAAATAGGTTCCCATTTTTGCATTTCTACGCTGAGCGAACCAGTAAGCATGATTTTCTGTATCCTGATGTTCATGGTTTGTTCCATATAAAGGAAGATATTCCTCTCTGTCTCCGTCAGAAGTTGAAGCGGTTACTTTATTTACTGAATAAACTTCATAACCAACTGGACGTCTTGCATCAGGGATAATTTGATATTCTGTTGAAGTATGGTCTAGTTTAATTGGATCAGTTCTATGCTCAAATAAATTTACAGCAGGTGAACAACCTGTTTGAAATGTTTCAGCTGATATATTGTGTTCAAGTTCTATGTCAGATTCGCCAAGGTAAATATAAAATTCCAAAGTGCCTTCTGCATTGTCGGGAATTTTTTCTGCGAAGTCTTCTAAATCCAGAAACATAAATTTTTCTGGAAAGGTAAAATATTCTGTGAGTAATCTATAACCCATAAATGATGAGTCGGGGTAAGGCAATAAGCCTTCATCCGTTGTAAAACCAACGGGTTTGATGATGTTGGGTGGTAATTTTACTGGCTTAGCATCTGTTTCAGATGTTGCCATAAAAATAGCCTGGCAATTATTAAGTAACAGTTCATACAATGGGTTTATATGTTGTGGTTGTCCCTTTAAATAAAAACGAATACGCTCGGGTTTAATTTCTGAAAAAGAGATATCTTCATTAAAAGTTTGTAGAGATAATTTTAAAACGCCACCAGCGCCCTTTAAATTTTGTGAGCCAGGCGTCGTGAAGGGGCGCCCTAATAAAGTTGCTTCAGTTAATTTAAAGGGGTGTAGCTGAGTTTCATAGATGGCGGAGAATCGGCAGGTTTCACCACCAAATTGTTCAGTTTCAAGTAATGTGTTTTCTGGAAGTTTAAATGTGTCTTCTAGTTTTTCTTCATCCGCTACAAATTGCACAATGGTCATAGACGGAATTGGGCGTTGGTAGTGGGGGAATAATACTTCTAGTAATGCATCGCTTAATTCAGGAAAGTCATCATCGAGCTTATGCTGAATACGTGCATTTAAATAAGCGAATCCCTCAATTAATCGTGATACATGTGGGTCTTCAATTGTCTCTGCGTTTATACCTAAACGCCCTGCTATTTTTGGGTGTTCAGTGGCAAATTCTGAGCCCATTTGCCTAATGAATGCCAGCTCTTTCTCATAGTAGGGGAGTAGTTCATCAGCCATGACTGGTTTCCTCTACATTTACGTTACGTGTAACAGGTTCAAGAATAGAGTCAAAAACCACAACTTCTGGAGATGGGTCTGCATATAATGTCGCATCTATTCTAAATCTTAAGGTGCGGTCGAGTGAATCTGCGTTATCCATATATCTTACTTTTACTGACTTAAATCTAGGTTCATACTCAATGAGAATGTTTTCCAGGTGCTGAATAAACTGGTTACGTTTATCTTTATCTGAGATATTTACTGTCGCTAGATCAGGTAAACCATAATTGAGTAGAGAATTTTGAATTTCTATAAAATCTTCTTCAGGTTCTATCATTCTAAATCGAGTGTTAAGTAAATTTTCCAGGTCCCGACGAACACTGTTGCGAAGTTCTTTTAATTTCTGGTGCTGATCGGGATCAATTTCCACATTATTACCTGGATCGTTGTCGAGTAGTCGATCCAGTATGGAAGGGCGAAGTTTTTTCTTTTTGTCTACTCGTACCATTGCTTCTTATAACACTTCAATCATTTTATATGATTTTATATTTTTCATTATGTTACTACGCTGACTGGGCCAGTTCAGTGACCAGTTCTAATTCAGAAACCATATGGTCTAACTGGTAATGTGGGCGCAGGTGTATTACACATACAAAGTCACCGGGTTTTTCTGGGTGTTCTTTAACTTTTACTGCGGCCTCTCTTAACGGGTAACGGGCCTGTTCATCCCATTCTAAATCTTCGCGCCCCGTGGTGTATTTGAATAACCAGTCGCGTAAAAAATCTTCGCATTCTTCAGCAGTGATAAATGAGCCAACTTTGTCTCGAATCATAACCTTAATATAGTGGGCAACTCTAGCGCCACATAAAACATGTTGTAGCATTGCAGATAAACGTGCATTAACTTCACTTTCACGGCTAGCCTGTCTTTTGGGTTTATGAGCAGACTGATTCCCATAAAATGCGGCAAAGGGTGTGTCATAACACTGGCAAAGAGGAATTAAACCAAGGTCGCTCAGTTCGCGTTCCCTGATGTCGGTAATAATGACATCTGTAACGGGTTTCATTGCTACATCATTCGCATCTGTTTCAAAACAGTCACAGGGCAGGTTAGTGAGCAGCCCACCACCAATCTGGTTACGAGGTACTCCCCGAATATGTCCAAACCAGCCTACATTTGCAAATTCACGAATCATTATAGCGGCAAAACCATAAGCCGCATTTCCCCAACAGTAATTTTCACGTCCATTACTTGCAACCTGTTCGTAGAAAAAAATACCTTTGTAACTGCCCGGTTTTTTACGGTACGGTAAGCGCATTAAAATATGTGGCATTGTTAAGCCAACAAACTGGGAATCAATTTTATCTCTAAATGCACGCCATTTAATATATTCTTTCTGTGCAAAAATACTGTGTAAATTTATTGGGTTGCCCAGTGTTGAAAAATCATCAAGGCCAAATAATTCAGGGGAGGCTCCAGTTATAAAGGGAGCGAAGGCAGCTGCAGCAACTTGTGAAATACCCTCTAATGTTGTTATGTCATCCTGTTTATGTTTTTGTGAAGGCTTATGGCTAATTTCATAATCGCCTATTAAAACACCATAGGGTTCGCCACCAGGGGTGCCATATTCTTCGTTATAAACTTTTTGAAAAAGCTGGCTTTGATCAAATTCCATTGCACGAGATATGTCACGAGCCAGTTCTGACCAGCTGACGTCAAATAATTTTATTTTTATATTTTTAGTGCCATCGGCCTGTACTGCTAAATACCAAAGTCCACGCCAGGAAGATTCGAGTTTTTGAAAACGTTTATGGTGAATAATGGCATTAACCTGATCATTAATCATATGATCAATATCTGAAATTGACCGATGAATTGCATCAACTATATCTTCAGGTTTTTTAAGGCTTTTTACGGGAGTGAATTCTGTTAACCAGTAACTAAGTGCTTTTAAATGGTTTCTTTCATTTAAAAACTCCTGGACATTGGTAATATAAGCCGATCTTGAACAGAGGCTATCTAGATTGATTGTAGATTCTGTCGACTTTTCCCTGAGCATTCATTTACCGATTTGAATTTAATTTTCCAGTTCTGTAAGAAACAGAAACCGCATCTAATGATTAGACACGGTTTCTGGTAACCTATTATGTTAAGTATTAACCTGCTTTAGGAATACTCGCTACCATGCGCATAGAGGCACTAAGCTCTTCCATTTGTAACCATGGGCGCATCCAGGCAACAGCACTGTAAGCACCTGGTTGACCAGGAATTTCTTTAACTTCTATATTGGCTTCAGCCAGTGGGAAACGTGCTTTCATATCTGCACTTGCACCCGGACTGGCATTTACATAACCAGAGATCCAGCGATTTAGCCATTCTTCTGCATCACTGGCTTCCATAAATGAACCGATCTTGTCACGTGCCATAACTTTAAGGAAGTGGGCAATGCGAGATGTTGCCATTATGTAAGGCAGACGTGCAGAGATTTCAGCGTTAGCCGTTGCTGCTGGGTCATCAAACTTCTTAGGTTTCTGTGTAGTTTGTGCACCAAAGAATACAGCATAATCTGTGTTCTTATAATGACATAAAGGCAGAAAGCCCAGTTTGCTTAGTTCTGCTTCACGTCGATCAGTAATACCAATTTCAGTTGGGCATTTAGCATCTACATCACCATCATCACTAACAAATGTGTGGCTAGGCAGGCCTTCAACTTTACCACCGCCTTCAGCACCACGGATGCTGGTGCACCAGCCATATTCTGCGTAAGACTGGGTTAAAGTAGTGCCCATTGCGTAAGCCGCATTCATCCAGCAATACTCATCGTGTTCACTTTCTAACTGACGACCATCCGAATCAAGTTTGGCTTCTTCAAAATTAAATGCTTCAACGGGTTTTGTAGCGGCACCGTAAGGCAGGCGTGCTAGCACACGAGGCATCGTTAAGGTAACGAAACGTGAGTCTTCGCTATCGCGGAAACTGCGCCATTTAGTGTATTCAGCTGAATCAAAGATTTTTTCAAGATCGCGAGGTTTCGATAATTCTGTAAAGCTGTCAAAACCAAACATTTTTGGATCCGCCGCTGATACAAATGGACAGAAACCAGCAGCAGCGACATTGGACATGCTCGAAAGCATATCTAAATCATCTGGATGACCAGAGAATTCGAAGTCACCAATTAACGCGGCATAAGGTTCACCACCGGCTGTACCAAATTCACTTTCGTAAATTTTCTTGAAAATCTGGCTTTGATCAAACTCAACCGCTTTTTCAAGGTCTTTCGAAAGTTCTTTTTTGTTGATATTCATCACGCGAATTTTTAAATCAGTGCTGGTTTCTGAGTTCATTACCAGGTGATTAAGTCCACGCCATGAACCTTCCAGTTTCTGGAATTTTTCATGTTGCATTATCGAGGATAATTGCTTTGACATTACTTTATCAATGGCAGCGATTGCGCTATTAATGGTAACCGTAAGGTTTTTATCCCATTTGATAGTACCATCCATCGCTTCTTTGGTAAGTGTCTTTAGCAGCTCTTCAGTTTCATCACGGGAGGTTTGCTTGGTAGCAGAGATAGCCTGCTCAAGAAAACTGACTTCTTCCTGTGCCTCGGCTTCCTGTGCTTGTGATTCTGTTTCTGTATCGGCCATTATTCGTCACCTTCTTTCTTTTCTTCGTCTGTTCCAAGCTCACCCTGCAACGAGGCGAGTGCATCTGAGTTGCTTAGTACTTCTTCGAGTAAATTTTCAAGATCTTCAGAACGGTCTGCTTTCGTTAGCAGATCACGCAATTTGTTACGTGTTTCCATTAACTTTTTCAACGGGTCAACTTTATCTACAATATTTTGAGGCTCAAAGTCTTCCATATTTTTAAAGTCGAGCTCTACAGACATTTCGCTGCCATCATCCTGAAGTGTGTTTTCAACTTTCATATTGACCTGAGGCGCAACATTATTCATAACTTCATTGAAGTTATCCCGGTCAACCTGGGAGAATTTACGGTCTTTCAGGGCTTTTTTATTTTCGGTATTGTCACCGGAATAATCACCCATTACACCCATAACAAATGGGATTTCTTTGTTTTGTACGGCACCATTGGTTTCTACATCATAGGTGATGTGAACACGGGGCTTCCTTACTCGTTTTAGTTTGTCATGAATACTTTCAGACATGCTTAAGTCCTCTTAAATTTAATTAATTGTTATTCGTCTTCAGTTTTAACGCCTGTTAAAGAACCATAGAAGTCTCTTGCAGAAGAGTCTGGTATTAATTCTCTCATCAGGTCATCCAGTGGCATATCGCCCCATTTAACCGCTCGTTGGAGTATATATGAAATTGGCGAATGAGGTTCTGTTTTACGGAAAAACTCAGAAATTTCTATCAGTTTCTTAAACGCATCTTCCCGGGACCTTACAGGTCCTGCTGCCTGGGCTGCCGGTGCTGCAGCATTAGCCGAAGCTGCAGATGACTCACCAGACTCATCTGTCGCGCTTTCTTCAGCATCGTCGGATGGTATTTTGTATTTTCCTATATGATTAACCGCACCCAGGCAGTCCTGTAAAATATTAACGATATTACTGACAGGAGGGGCATCATTAATGCCGCAGTATTCATCCAGCATACGACCCACTTCTTTAAATGTATCGATGGCTATATTGAGATCGTCTCTGATATTGACGTAGAAAGCCTCGCTAGATTCAGCTACAGCACGCTCAACATCTTCGTTGCTAAAGCCTAATTTGGCTGCTTTATCAGCTTTGATTTCTTCATCGAGAATTTTTTCTATTTCTAGGGCTTGCTGGTATTTCCAGAAGCTGAATGGCCCTGGGTCATAACCCTCAGTGATAAAAACATTACGAATGGGTGCAATGATGACACCTTCAGCGCCCTCTCCATTTAATCCTGTAAGTGATGAAACCCGCGTTTCAACACCATCTTCATCGGGTAAAGGGTAAAGATTGTCCCAATAATTATCAATTAAACCGTGGATTAATTTGAAGCCATCACGTAGCCCCTGAAAACCGTGCTGTCGAATGAGTGCTTCGGTATACCAGCTAGCCACCTCCAGGTCTTTCGCATTATTTTGTAAAATATCCGGTGCTGTATTGATTATTATACGCCATTGATCATCCGCTTCACTGCTGTCACCATCAAACATGTTGTTACGTTCCGCAGCGCGAGCTGCTTTACGTGCATCTTTTATGGTGTAATAAGGTGATGTGGGGGAGGGGTCATTGCGAATATCTTCGCCAACCGGATTATCATCAGATATCGGTTGCAATAAACTATCCAGTTGTAAAATATCTTCCGACGCCATTTTATAGTTATTCCTTAAGCGATGTTATACATTTTTGCAATTTCTATTAGCAAAGGTTAATGTTCTGCCTTTGTCGGCGTTAATAAGCTGTACAGTTATAAGGTATTGAAAAGCTTATGTAAAGCTAAGATGCAATTTATGTCGTAAAGTT
>Ga0316207_10001651_pt1 | contig 26219 bp, 27 predicted proteins | sample 6weekpyrite_MG_FD_204943 | JGI IMG/M metagenome (GOLD analysis project Ga0316207, IMG submission 204943) | Microbial mat bacterial communities from mineral coupon in-situ incubated in ocean water Damariscotta River, Maine, United States -... | ecosystem: Environmental > Aquatic > Marine >... | reverse complement strand
TTTAAAAAAATATACCTAGGGTAGTACTTCGACTCCCTAAAAATAGGACAGATAGATGAAAAAAGATCTTCACCCCGACGTAGTTGACTGTAAAGTAAGTTGTGCATGTGGTAACACATTTGACACAAAAAGTGTAAAAGACACTATCCGCGTTGAAATTTGTAATGAATGTCACCCATTCTTCACAGGTTCTGAGCGTATGGTAGATACTGCTGGACGTATTGACAAGTTCAAGAAACGTTATAACATCGACTAATCCTTTTGGCAGCTTACATGCTGTCAAACTGTTTCACCTTTTCTTCACAAAAAAATCATAAGACTTTAAAATGCTAACATTAGTTCCCACACCGATCGGAAATATTGCTGATATCTCTTTACGGGCTATGGATGCCTTGTTTGAAGCTGACATTTTACTCTGTGAAGATACTAGAGTCACAAAAAAGCTTCTTCATATTCTTCAAGAACGATACAATCAAGAACGAAAAGAACAAGAATTTATCTCTTTACATTCGCATAATGAGCAAGCTTTTATTGATAAAATCACAGTAGAATTTTTTGATAAGAATATTGTTTATGTCTCTGATGCGGGAATGCCTGGCATATCAGATCCGGGTCAACTCTTGGTGAGATATTGTCAAGATGAGAACATAATGTATGATATCTTACCGGGAGCCAATGCTCTTTTAACTGCCTTTGTCGCGAGTGGCTTTGTGAATACGCAGATGCTTTTTTTTGGGTTTCTTCCCCATAAAGGAAAAGAGAGAGCGCAAGCACTTCAAGGTGCTTTGCATAATGGGTTCACTACGATTCTTTATGAAGCTCCCCACCGTCTAGAAAAACTTCTTAAGGAATTAGTGCTTGAGGGTTCTGAACGTAGGATATTCTGTGCTAAAGAGCTGACGAAAAAATATCAAAGCTATTTTCACGGAAAAGCTGATGAGATACTAAAAGAACTTTCACATTCGGCTATTAAGGGCGAATGGGTTGTTGTTATTGAAGCCGGATCGGCCAGACAGAGTTCTCTAAGTGAAAATGATGTTTTAGAACTGGATATTCCAAAAAAATCAGCAGCTAAACTTATTTCAAAAATTACAGGTGAAAATACAAAAGCGTGCTACCAACGACTTCTTAATATTTAATAATTTAAAATAATATATATAAACTAAAAATATCTCAAATATAATTAAAAACTATACAAACTGTAACAAAGCCCGTTAAATTTCATCTTCTTGTTTTTCGTTTACCAAATTTTTACTATATTGTCATATACTTAAGAGATTTTTAGATAAACTCCATACTATGATTATTTATGGAAAACAACCGGTTTATTACCTAATAGAGAAACATCCGAATAAAGTTAAGACACTCTTTGTCTCAAAAGAACTCGATAAAAAAGAGTATTCACGTCTTATGCGTATGGACTTTGAACTAAAGCGTATTCCTGCAAACGCTGCTCAGTCAATGAGTAAGACAGGAAATCACCAAGGCTTTTTAGCCGAGGTTGAAGATCTTGATCTACATGATCTTAAAGATCTTCCTAATGCACAGTTTATAGTCGTTCTAGCAGGGATCACTGATATGGGAAACATGGGTGCGATCATTCGTTCGGCTTATGCTCTTGGTGTTGATGCTATCGTAGTCACAGGCATTAAACAGTTCTCTGCTGAAAATGTAGTGAGAAGCAGTGCCGGTGCGGCTTATGATATGCCGATAGTACATGTGCATAATTTGTATGATGTAATGAACGAGTTAAAACTTGACGGGTTTACACTGTATGGTGCGAGTATGGACGGAAATGACATACGCAAGGTTAAATGCGAAGGCAAACGAGCACTTATTATGGGGAATGAAGCACAAGGAATACCTTCACGAGCGGAGAATAAACTTGATGTTAAAGTCTCGATAGAGATGGCAAATGAGTTTGATTCGCTTAATGTAAGTGTGGCAAGTGCGATTTTGATGGACAGAATGAGGTAGGAAATGACAGGTCTAGAGAAGCTTCAAGAAATTGGTGCACATAATATTTATGAAAAAACGCATATTGCTAAAAAGTTTGTAGAAGATATCTTAAACCAAAGATTTTCAACTATGAGTAAGATTCAGTTTACAGGGTTTATCTCTATAATTGAACGTGAATATAGTGTTGATCTGCACGAATTGACTGAGGCTTTCGCAGCTGAACTTAATAGAGACACTTCAGAAAGTGAAGAGCCTTTTTCAGTAAGTCAGCGAAATGAAGGAGGTAAGCAGACTAAGGGAATTTATATTATTTCTGGACTGCTGGTAATGCTACTTAGTGTTATTATCCTTAAATCTGTTGTGCAAGAAGAAAAAGCTCCAATATCAATTTCTAAGACTGTTGTTGAAAAAGAGATACCGCTTAAAAATGAGCTAAATAATACAACGATAAAAGAGGCCAAACTTAATCTCAGTAGTCTGGAAAATGATTCCGTAATAACCAAGCCTGATAAACTTAAAAATGAAGTGAAGGTCGAGCCTGTTCATTTAGGTAAGTTCGAGATTATTCCACGCAGCAAACTATGGATCGGAATAGTTGACCTTGAGACTTTTCAACATTCACAAAAATTGGGCTCTGCTTCTTTTGAACTGGATCAAAACAAGAGCTGGCTTCTCGTCATGGGACATGGCTTTGTCAACTTTAGTGTTAATGGTGAAGAACAAAGCTTTAAAGACGAGAATAAGGTCTGGTTTGGTTATGAAGATGGTGTTTTAAGCAAACTTAGTCGAAGTGAATTTAAAGAAAAAAACAGAGGTAAAGCTTGGTAAAAAGACTCCTCCTTGTTTTTGTGCTGAGTGTAAACTTCTTGCATGCTGAAAGCTACACTTTAAAGCCAGACGCTTCATTTGATAGGCAAGAAGAGAAAGTTGACCTTTTACAAGAGAAGATCAAATCGCTTATCGGTGATAAGGCATATGCCCGTCATGTTAAGTTTATCAAAATTATTTTTGCTGACGAAGAGGCATATTACACCAACACACGTGTCGATGTGGCGAGTATTATTCAGACATTAAAAGATAACGGGCTTTTAGATCTTTTCTTCAAAAAACCCCAAGAGATGCATTTGACTTTTCAGTCAGGCGGTTATCCTCTTTTCTTTGTAAAGATTATCAGCGATACCTTACAGTCCATGGGCTATTATCGTTTTATTACCGACAGGTCCAAGCAAGATGAAAGTGGTTTTTTTTGGACGATACGCCTAACAGGCGAATATGCAATTGATCCTGTACTGTTGAAAAAAGCACTTCAAAAACGCGGTTGTGATATTGTCGATATCAATAGAAAGTCACAAACAGATTGGGACTATCATATTGACATGAAAAATGCTTATCTCATGCTGGATGAGTTGTTTCCTTTTAGTGAAAAGGTACTGAAAAAGTCACTTTATGAACATTGGCTGAATGTAAAGTCTTCAAAATCATTAATCCTATGGTCTTTGAAAGGAAATAGTTGGTATCCTTATGTCTCAATTTATGACAAAGAGCTTCATCTATTAAAAGTTTATAAACGTGATCGTAAAACATACAAGATCAAGTTGGAGCTCCCTGAAGATACGGTATATGTAAAGATAGCCGATCTGTACAGTCTAAAAAATATTAAACAAGGACTACGTGTTCAAGCCCAAGGGACAAAGTAGTCGCTTTCTATAAGGTGAAAAGATGTTCGACGAGATACAGTTTGGTCGTATCCAAAGACTGCCAAAGTATGTGTTTGCAGAAGTAAATGACTTGAAAATGCAAGAGCGCCGTGCAGGAGCTGATGTTATTGATTTTTCTATGGGTAACCCGGATGGGGATACACCTGAACACATTCGTGAAAAGCTTATTGAATCAGCACAAAAAACAAAAACACATGGTTATTCTGATTCAAAAGGAATCATCAAGCTGCGTACAGCGATCTGCGACTGGTATAAACGCCGTTATGATGCCGATATTGATCCCATTACGGAAGCTGTTGCTACCATGGGTTCAAAAGAAGGATACGCCCACTTGGCCTACGCAATAACAAATCCGGGTGATGTAGCTGTTGTTCCTGATCCTACCTATCCAATTCACTCGTATGCCTTTATTTTAGCGGGTGGAAACGTGGTTAAATTCGGATTGGAATTTAATGAAGATTATGAGATTGATGAAGACCAATTCTTTATAGACTTGGAGCGTGTTTTTAAAGAGTCTTCTCCACGTCCTAAGTATGTGCTTGTAAATTTCCCGCATAATCCGTCAACGGCAACAGTAACACCTGATTTTTATGTGCGTCTTGTGGCTATGGCAAAGAAAGAACGCTTTTATATTATCTCTGATATCGCTTATGGTGATATCACATTTGGTGGTTATAAAACACCTTCGATCATGTCAGTTCCAGGCGCAAAAGATGTAGCGGTTGAGTCGTTTACTCTTTCTAAGTCATACAATATGGCAGGATGGCGTGTCGGTTTCTTTGTTGGAAACAAAAAACTTATAGGTGCCTTGCAAAAGATAAAGTCTTGGTTAGATTACGGGATGTTTACCCCTATTCAAGTTGCTGCGACAGTTGCGTTGAACGGAGATCAGACTTGTGTGGACGAGATCATAGAGAAGTATGATGTACGTCAAGACGTCTTATTAGAATCTTTTGAGCGAGCAGGCTGGTCGATTAGACGTAATCAAGCTTCTATGTTTGTATGGGCAAAGATCCCTGAATGTGTTGCTCACCTTGGTTCTTTGGAGTTCTCGAAACGTCTTCTTGTTGAAGCGCAGGTAGCAGTAGCCCCGGGAATAGGTTTTGGTGAGTACGGTGAAGGCTATGTCCGAATCGCCCTGATAGAAAATGAGAACCGCATCCGTCAAGCGGCAAAAAATATCAAAGGCTTTTTAAAGCAGTTTGATGAAAATAAGGACACAAATGCTTAAGATTGGTGTTATCGGTGTTGGTACGGTTGGTACCTCAGTTGTCAATATATTAAAAAACAACGCAGATATTATTACTGCACGTGCAGGCCAAGAGATATCTGTTATTAGCGGTGTTGTTAATAATCTGGAAAAAGACCGCGGTGTTGATATCAAACTTTCAAAAGACCCAATGGATATTATTAATGATCCACAGATCGATGTAGTCGTTGAATTGATGGGTGGGGTTGAAGGACCTTTTGATGTTGTAAAGGCTGCTCTTGCAAAAGGGAAGGCAGTTGTAACGGCAAATAAGGCTCTTTTAGCTTATCATAGGTATGAACTTCAAGAACTTGCAGGTGATATTGCCTTTGAATATGAGGCTTCTGTAGCCGGTGGTATTCCTATAATTAATGCACTTCGTGACGGTCTTTCTGCAAATCATATCGAATCGATCAAAGGTATTATGAACGGTACCTGTAATTATATGCTGACGAAGATGATGAACGAAGGTGTAGACTTTCAACCGATTTTAGATGAAGCACAGGCTTTGGGTTATGCAGAAGCAGATCCTACCTTTGACATCGGCGGTTTTGACGCAGCACATAAACTTCTTATCTTGGCTTCTATTGCTTACGGTATTGATGCTAAACCGGAAGATATCTTGATTGAGGGTATTGAAAATATCACTCAAGAGGATATCTCTTTTGCCAAAGAGTTCGGCTATGCTATTAAACTTTTGACTATTGCTAAAAAGAGTGGAAATGAAGTTGAACTTCGTACCCACGCAGCATTAGTGAAAACAGATGAGATGATTGCTAAGATTGACGGTGTGATGAACGGAGTATCTGTTATCGGTGATATGGTTGGAGAAACACTTTATTACGGTCCGGGAGCTGGTGGAGATGCAACAGCATCGGCGGTAGTTGCCAATATCATCGATATTGCACGTTCAGGTAAACGATCTCCTATGCTTGGATTTAATACACCTTTAGAGCAAGGTCTTAAGCTTAAATCTAAAGATGAGATTATTTCTAAGTACTATCTACGAATGGGCGTAGAAGATAAGCCGGGTGTACTTTCATCGGTTACAAAGATGTTTGCCGATCATAATATCTCTATTGAAACTGTTCTTCAACGTCCATCCGATAATGGAAATGCAAATCTTTTATTTGCAACACATGAAGCAGTTGAAAAAAATATTCAAAGTATCATAAAAGAACTTGATGCAGCCTCTTTTGTTAAATCTACCCCATCAATGATCCGCATCGAAGCCTAAGGGCTTCGAAGGTTCTTTTTACTATTTAGACCTCTAATAGAAATTATATATTTCAAATCTTCATTTCTCCATCTAGCTTTTAAAAATATTTAGTATTTATATTATTTTAAAAATCAATACTTATATACCAGTATATATGTTACTATTTATGAATTACAATGTATAAAAGGGGAAGTATTATGCGTTGGTTGTTAATAATTAGTATGACTATTTTCTTTATAGCTTGTGGTGGTGATTCAAGCAATAAAGAGTCGATTCCCTTAAAGGCTGTGTTTGTTAATCAAGCAACTTCTCTTGCGCAAAATGCACAGATTGTGATCGAATTTTCTAATGATATAGATCCCCAAAGTATTACAAGTACAAGCTTCGTCGTTTATGATGCTAAAGGCAAGAACATTGATGGTGTACGTAGTGTATCTGGAAAGATACTTAGCTTTAGTATTGCAGGAGTTTTTCCACTTAATGAAACATTTAGTGCGACATTAACAACTGATATTAAAGACATCACTGGAGCTAGTCTGAGTCAAGAAGTGATTAAAACTTTTGTAATTACTAGTAGCGATGTTGAAGCTCCCCGTATCTTGGGATCATCAGTTGAAAATGGCAGATCTCTTATTCAAGCAAATTTATCTGTACAGATGAATGAAGATATAAACCCAAACTCAATTACTAAGAGTACCTTGGAACTATATGACAGTACAAATGCTCTCGTGTCTGGAACAGTGTCTTATGCCCAAGGTCTTATTAAGTTTACCCCCATAATAAATTTGTCACTTGAAGTGGTGTATAAGCTTGTGCTAAGCACGGGGATAAAAGATATGTCTGGTAACGCTCTGACAGCTGAACAAGAGTATCTGTTTACAGTTATGACGAATGTAAACGAAGGAAAGTTTGTTAAAGCTCTAAACTCAATTAATTTGAATATGGGTATTAATGGGGCTTTAGTAGATGAAAGTACTACCTATATTGCTTCTTCTGAAAACAGTGTGGGAATATATTCTTTGTTAGATGCACCTAATCTAGTTGAACTGTCCAAAACAAGTTTAAACTCTAAAGCCATAGATATCCAAAAGTCAGGCAATCATCTTTTTGTTACAACGGAAAGTTCTGGATTAGTTGTGATTGATGTGTCAGACCCTTCATCTGCAAAGATAGTTGCCTCTTTGGACAGTAATTCATCCATATTTAAGACACAGCTTGTAGGAACAAACCTTTACATGGCATCAACAAGTAACGGCGTACAAATAGTTGATATTTCAAATCCCCTAACACCAAATCTTCTTAATACGATTAAAACCTCAGATTCTGCTTTCGATGTCTTGTTTTTAAGTACGGAGGTCTCTTATGTCTCAGATAAAAGGGCAGGCCTTTCTTTAATTGACACCTCCTTGCAAAACAGTGGACTTATAAAAAGTATTTTAACAGGAGCAGTAACAAGAGATTTATTAATTAATGATAATTTCTTGTATGTAGCAAATTCAATTTTGGGTGTAGAGGTCTATGATATCAGTAATCCTTTAAATCCTTTGCATATTAATACCCTCCCCACCTTGTCTTATGCATTTGACTTGCATTATGCCAGTGATGGGGTAAATGATTATTTATATGTGGCAGATAAAGAGAAAGGGGTAAGAATATTTGATGTAAGTGATACAACAAATATTACTTCGGTTGCTCAACTTTTTTCAAATGCACGAGTTTTTACTTTAAGCGAGTACAACTCTATGCTTTTGACCTTTGAAGATACCGGGATTATATCTTTCTATAATCTTTTTCCTGATTTAGTTGCACCTACAATATTGCGAACTAAACCTAGTACAGGAGAAAATGATGTGGCAGTTGATACAGAAGTATCTATAGTCTTTAGTGAAGATGTGGTATTTACTGATATAAATAGTACGACGAGTATTATGGATGCCAGTTCAAATTCTATTAGTGTTACTAGTTCTTATGATGTACAGAGCCATACTTTGTTATTAAAACCAGATCAAAACCTGACAGAGGCTAGTACTTACACCGTATATTTATCTGGTGAAGTTAAAGACCGTGTTGGTAACTCTATGCAGAATATTCCTTATTCTTTTAGTTTTTCTACAATTGTTGTTGATCATATATCACCTACAATATTACGGACTGAGCCTAGTGCAGGAAAAACTGATGTCGCGATTGATTCAGAGATAGCTATAGTCTTTAGTGAAGATGTGGTATTTACTGATATAAATGGTACGACGAGTATTATGGATGCCAGTTCAAATTCTATTAGTATTACTAGTTCTTATGATGTACAGAGCCATACCTTGTTTTTACGTCCAGATCAGAATCTGACGGAGGCTAGTACTTATACTGTATATTTATCTGGTGAAGTCAAGGACAGTAGTGGTAATCTTATGCAAAATATTCCATATTCTTTCAGTTTTTCTACAGTAGTTATTGATAATATCGCGCCGAAGATAATATCGAGTTCACCAGTAAATCGTTCAAGTGTCAGTTCTGCATCTTTTGTTGTTGTTGGATTTTCTGAGGAGATGAATGTATCAACGATGACAAGCGCTAACGTTGAGTTAAAAGATAATACAGATAGAGTATATAGTGGAACGACTACATATCAAAACACTGCTTTGACCTTCCAGCCTGACATAACTTTGTTTAAGGGACGGACATATACTTTTACTGTTTCAGGTTTAGTCTCAGATTTAACTGGAAACGTATTGGGAGTTGATCAGGCCATAATATTTGACATACTCCCTTCAGCAAATGCTGCGCCTACCGTATCAAGTACTACACCAAGTCAAGATGCAACAGTATTCTCAAATTATGGGAATATTACCATTAATTTTAGCGAGGCAATGGATGCAGCATCTTTTGTCTCAGGGTCTACTGTCACATCACCTAACGGTATCAGTTCGATTACTGTTGTCTCACCTACTCAAATTGATGTTGTTGTGGGGTTTAGTACACCTCCAGAAACAATTCAGTTGACAATTACTAATGGGGTTAAAGATGCGACGGGTGTAAACATGACATCATCATATACACTTACTTATACCACATCATCAGGTGTCTAAAGGAATTAAATGAAATATATAATGCAGATATTAATACTCTTATCACTTTCTTTAAGCGCTGCGTGTACATTGCAAGATGGCGAAAAATTGTATGATGAAAAAGAGTATACAAGAGTATTAAAGTGTTTGGATGAGATAGATGTAAAAGATGAAGAGTATATCAGGCTTGACATGCTTCTAGCAAAGAGTGCTACAGCCCTAGGAAAACTTGATCTGGCTATTAGTGCATACGAGAGAGTATTAATAGAAGACCCAAGCTATGTACAAGCAGAGATTAATCTAATTCCCTTGTATAGAAGTGATGTACTTACTGAGGAGTTGGATTTAGAAGTGAAGTCTTTATTAAAAGGCCGTCTGACAACCGAGCAAAGAGCTATATTAGAGCAATTTAATCAGGATGCAATGAGTAGAAAAAAACAGAAGTTTTTAGCAAATGTTTCTGTTAGTATGGGGTATGACTCTAATGTTAATACAAGTCCAGTACAAACGAAACTCAATAGTTATTATATGAATATAGGCACGAGTAATAATAGTATTTCTGGTAAAGTCTCATCTTTATTTATGAATACACAAGTGGATCTTTTATATTGGAAAAGTTTGGATGAAAATGCTGATTGGTATCTGAGGGGAGACACTAGCTTTTTGTATCAGAATAATTTTTCAGCGCATAATTTTGATCTAAAGTATACAAGAGTTTCGTTCGGTCTTGGCCATACAAAGGGCAAGATGAACTTTTACTTTCCGATGGTGTATGATAGAATGCATTATTTGCAAAGAGAACTTGCTCAAAGCTATGGTATTGAACCTTCAGTCGTACTTTCTCTAGATAATGGATATTACACATCCTTTAACTTCAAATATTCAAAAAAAGATTATATTCAAAGTAGTGATACAGTTCGGGACAATACGACCTATACGCTAGGAGCTTCTATATATAGAACTTTTTCCACACATGATTATTTTGCGAAAATAAGGTATGCAAAAATGTCATCAGATGAGAATATACTTAGGTTTATTGATACAGATATATATTACCTTGATATAGGTGGCAGTTATACTATTAATCATCATCTTTTTATTGAGGGAGAGTATATGTTTAGATATGCTGACTATGAGGATGCCCTTCTACTGAGTACTGTTAAGAGGCAAGATAAATACCATAAGTTAGAACTGAAATTGAGGTATCAACTTAAAAAGCTCATACAACTTTCCTATGGCATAAAATATATTACAAATGATAGTAATTATGTACCGGCTGATTATGATAAATATATTAATGAGTTCACATTAGATTATAAGTTTTAGGAGATAGTATGAGAAGTTTATTGCTGCTATTAGTATTTACGTTTACAGCTTTTTCTAGTATTGGAAAAGTTTCAGCATCGCGTGGGGAAGTCCATATCCAAAGAGATATTGGTAGTATTAAAGTTAGTCGTGATACATTAGTTGAAGAGCGAGATACTGTTATTACCCAACAGCTCTCCCGTGTTCAGATTATTTTACATGACGATACGGTTATTATGATCGGGCCAAAGTCAAGGTTTTCATTTGATAGGTACAATGATGAAAAAAGTAATGCTGAAGCTAAAATGAAGATACATCATGGCGTTTTTAAAGCAATTACAGGGGAAATTGGAAAGATCGCACCACAACGGTTTAAGATTAAAACGAGGACATCAACAATTGGTATCAGGGGGACACATTTTATGGGAATTATTGAAGCTGAATTGGAGAAAATTGCTTGTATAAAAGGGGAGATTATTGTTACGATAGGAGACAAGACATACAGTGTTTTAGCGGGCAATATGATTACTATCTTAAAGGGAAAAGTTGAAAGTGTTGAGCTGTTAAAGTTTGAATATCAAAACTTTAGATTACGGCTTTTTGAAGATGTAGAGGAGGTTGAAAAAGGTAAACTACCAAGATTAGAAAAAAAGAATATTACGAAAAGAGTAGATGTAAATGATGTTATGCAGAAAGGTTCTGTACGAAGTAACTCTATTGAAAAAGATACGATGCTTAGTGATGAAGTTATGATTGAGCATACAGATAACCTGACTAGCAGGCCGAGTATTATAGGTGGTGATATTAGCAACCCGGATAATCCTTTGCAACCATTTGATCCTGACCTTTAAGTATGATGATAAGATTGCTTCTAAATGGGATTATTGCATTTAGTTTGATCTTTTTATTAGGAGGTTTGTACTTGTACAAGTCAAGTTTTACTTCCTTAGATAACAAACTTCGTGATTTTCTTTTTCTTTCAAGAGGTTCTATTGATACAACATCAAAAATTGTTATTGTAGATATAGACGAAAGAAGTATTGTGGCTTTTGGACAGTGGCCATGGTCTAGAAATGTGATTGCAAGGGTTTTGGATAATCTTACAAAAGCAAATGTAGAAATGATTGGTTTAGATATAGTCTTTTCTGAGTCTGATAAAACCTCTCCTGCCTATATCTCAAAAACAATGGGTCTAGGGTTAAATAACCCTGCCGACTATGATATAGCATTAATGCAAAGTTTTCAAAATACACCAACGGTGGCTGGGTATGCTTTTTCATTCTCCAAAAAGCTAAAAGAAAGTGATTCATTTCCAAATACACCTGCAGTTATTATAGAATCGAATCTGCCTAAGGCAGAGTATCTTCCTCAAGCTGAAGATGTCTTATTAAATATTGATCTCTTGAATGAAAGTGTTTATTCGAGTGGTTTTTTTAATAATATCTCTGATGAGAGCGGCATAGTCCGTGCGATTCCAATGATGATAAAGTATGAGGGATTTATTTACCCTTCCTTAGTATTAGAGATGTTTAGAATACATAAACAAGCACATCAAATCTATCTCAATTATGATAAGTATGGCGTTGAGAATATTTTAGTCTCTGACCTTGTTATTCCGCTTAACAGGCATGGCCAGATGAATGTGAACTTTAGAGGCCCTAGCTTTCATTTTGATTACATCAGTGCAAAAGATATTTTTGATAATAGTTTTGACAAAAAAAGTGTTGAAGGCAAGTTTATTTTAGTAGGTACCTCTGCTATTGGTTTAGTGGACAGACGACCGATTGTATATGACAGTGAGATGCCTGGTGTTGAGATACATGCTAATGCTTTAGATAATCTACTGCAAGAAGACTTTATTTTTAGTTCAAGTGATCAAGAAGGGATGGAACTTGCTCTTATTGTTTTTATGATTATTTTTTATATATTTATTTTCTCTTTTTTAGAAGCGTGGTACATCCTTCCTACTCTGATTTTCAGTTTGATTGGAATGTACTACTTTTATGATTATATGTTATTTACTCAAGGGCAGATATTAAATATATTTTTTCCTTTAAGTGCACTAATCTCTACACTTATTCTTATTGTTGCAGTGGATTATATATATGAATCAAAAAAGAGAAAAATGATTTACAGTTATTTTGCAAAAAAAGTATCTCCTGATGTAGTTAAAGATCTTCTTAAGGAAGAAAGGACAGGGTTAATGGAAGCGAAAGAGAGAAATGTAACAGTCTTTTTTTCTGATATCCGAGGATTTACAAGTATATCAGAGAATATAGGTTCTGCTAAGAGATTGATTGATATGTTAAATATGTATATGACGCCAATGGTAGAAAATATTGTTAAAAACAAAGGAACGGTGGATAAGTTTATTGGCGATGCAATAATGGCGTATTGGAATGCCCCTGTTGAGATTGAAGACCATGCAGACTTAGCTCTTTCGTCAGCAGTTGAACAGATTCAGCTTTTAGAAAAGCTAAATGTCCAAATTGAAAAAAAATATGGATTTTCAGTTGAAATAGGCATTGGCATAAACACGGGAGATGCAACTGTTGGTGAAATGGGGTCAGAGGGACGTTCAGATTATACTGTTATAGGAGATTCGGTAAACCTTGCTTCTCGTCTAGAAGGGCTTAATAAAGTCTATGGAAGTCATATTATTATCTCTGAGTTTACAAAGTTAAGACTCAAAGAAAAGTATACGATACGAAGCTTGGACCTGGTTCAAGTCAAAGGAAAAGAAGAGGCCGTTGAGATCTTTGAAGTTATGGTGCATAAGATCCAGGATAAAGAGATACAAACCTATGAAGAAGCTCTTGGGTTGTATCGACAAAAGCGTGTGAAAGAAGCGTTGAAGATATTTCAAGACTTAGAATTGAATCAATCTCATAAGTTGTATCAGATGTATATCAGTCGCTGTAATGAAGCGATTAAGCAAGGTGTAGAAAATTTTGATCCTGTTAAACGTATGACAAGTAAATAAGAATAAAAGACTTGAGGTCTATTTTAGGGTTTAACTTCATGATATAATGAAGGTACGCTGAAATGTAAAGCAAAGAGGAATAAATATGAGTAGAGTACTTGGAAATATTGCTGAGGATAAGGCTTGCTTATATATTCAAGAACGCGGATTTCAAATAATAGAGAGAAACTTTACTCTTCGTGGCGGTGAGATTGATATCATTGCAATCAAAGATGAGGTACTTCATTTTATAGAAGTGAAAAGTGGTTCCTCCTATGATCCCCTGTATAATATTACCCCTAAAAAGCTTCAACATGTTATTAATACTGCACATAGGTTTATGCAGAAGAAACACTTAGATCTATGCTTCCAAATTGATGCAATTTCTGTACAAGATAATACCTGTAAATTGATAGAGAATATCAGTATCTAAGGGACTTTTTTAAACAAGACAAAAATACTCTTAATTTGAAAAATACCTAAGAGATTTTAAAGAATTTGAAGGTATAATACTCATAATTAAAATTAAACAAGGAACTAAAGATGGCAAAATACATCGAAGTTACAGCTTCTAATATTGAAGATACTATTAAAGAGGGCGTTGCTCTTGTTGACTTTTGGGCACCATGGTGTGGGCCATGTCGTATGATCGCTCCAGTAATTGAAGAGCTAGCAGAAGACTACGATGGTAAGGCTAAAATCTGTAAGGTTAATACAGATGAAGAGCAAGATATCGCTATCAAATATGGTATCCGTTCAATTCCAACAATCATTCTTTTCAAAGATGGTGAAGTTGTTGAACAAATGGTTGGTGCTGCTTCTAAACAAGCTTTTGAAGAAAAACTAAACGCTCTATTAGCATAATTCATGGCACGACGCGGTAGCGGACTATTTTCAGTCGGCACCCTTCTTGCCTCTTTTTTTGGCGCAGGCATGATCGCGATTGCCTTCGCTTACTTCAACTACAAATTCCAAGAATATAAATTTATTGACTTTAGCAAATGGCTTGTATACAAAAAGGGCCAGATCTTTATACCCGAAGAAGAACGCTATTTAGTTGTTTTTTACAGCTCCAAGAAAGCGGAAACAGTAAAGAACCTCAATAAACTTCATCCGAAATATAAAATCTTGGCTATCGACTATTATCAGCAAGACTTTCCTTCCAACAACAAAGTGACGTATGTACGTTCAGGAACCAATACAATTTTGAGTATTGTACAGAGGTTTAACATATATAAAACACCTTCTGTGTTTATTATTAAGAAAGTTAAAGAGGGTCTTTATAAACAAGATAGTATCATTGCAGAACTAGATACGATTAATGATATTCCAGATGAGCTTTAAGCAATTTCCAAAGGAAAGATAGTGTTAGACTTAGCAATTATCGGTGGTGGACCGGCTGGACTTACAGCTGGACTGTATGCGACTCGCGGCGGTTTGCAAAATGTGACGATGTTTGAAATGGGAATGCCAGGTGGCCAGATCACCGGTAGTTCTGAGATAGAAAATTATCCTGGGGTAACGGGTGAAATAAGCGGTATGGATCTGATGATGCCGTGGCCTGAGCAGTGCCAGCGTTTTGGTCTTAAGCATGCAATGGTAGAAGTGATCAGAGTCGAGCATAAGAAGGATGGTAATTTTACTATTCATAAAGGCGATGGAACGACAGAAGATGCTATGTCTGTTGTCGTCTGTACGGGTTCGACACCTAAGCGCGCCGGATTTAAGGGTGAAGACGAACTTTTTGGAAAAGGTGTCTCCACCTGTGCCACCTGTGACGGTTTTTTCTATAAAAATAAAGAGGTAGCCGTTATTGGCGGTGGTGATACAGCGCTTGAGGAAGCATTTTATCTTTCAAACATCTGTTCCAAGGTTTATTTAGTGCACAGACGTGATACCTTTCGTTCAGCTCCAAATACAATCAAACGTCTGAAAGAGACGAGCAATATCGAGCTTGTTTTAAATACGACTATTGTGGAAGCTTATGGTGATGCTATGGGTGTAAGTGGGCTTAAGGTGATGACTCCGGAGGGAGAAAGGGACTTGCAGGTACCTGGTATTTTCACCTTTGTCGGCATGAATGTCAATAACTCGATTTTAAAAGATGAAAATGGAAATGCGATTTGTGCTTTAAGTGAGCAGGGGAATGTTATTGTAGACCTGAAGATGAGAACAAACATTCCAGGTCTTTTTGCTGCAGGTGATCTTCGTATTGATGCTCCAAAACAGGTAGTAAGTGCAGCTGGTGACGGCGCGGTAGCAGGTGTAAATGTTATAACTTATATAGATGAAAAAGTGAATGGATAGAAAATGATTAAAGTTGGTGTGTATGGTGGAACAGGTCGTGTTGGAAAGCTTCTTTTAGAAGATTTAAAAAGTGAAGAAGCATTAGAGCTCAGTGCAGTCTATGTTCGTAATGAATTGGATTTTGCTATTGACCCTTCTGCTCTTGTCACGAATGATTTAGATACCTTTTTGAATGCATGTGATGTGGTAGTTGATTTTTCTTTGCCGGAAGCGACACAGGCCCTTTTAGAAAAAGCATTAAAAATTCCCAAGCCATTGGTTATCGCAACAACAGGTCTGGATGTGCATCAGTTTAACCTGATGAAAGAGGCATCTGAATCTATGCCAATACTATATGCGACAAATATGTCTTTGGGTGTGGCTGTTTTATCCAAGCTTGTCAAGCAGGCTTCTCAAGTCTTAGAAGGATTTGATATTGAAGTCGTTGAGATGCACCACAAACATAAAAAAGATGCGCCGAGCGGAACAGCATTGACACTTGCAGAATCAGCAGCCAAGGGTAGAGAATTAGACCTTGATAAGGTACGTGTGAGTGGACGTAATGGAAACATCGGTGAACGAACGAAAGATGAGATCGCGGTGATGGCACTGCGTGGTGGTGATATTGTAGGACGTCATACGGTTGGTTTCTATAATGATGGTGAATTTATTGAGATGAATCATACAGCAACATCACGACACACTTTCTCCAAAGGTGCTTTGCGTGCATCTAAGTGGCTGGCTCACCAAGAAGCCGGTTTGTATAATATATCTGATTGCCTAGGACTAGACTAATATGGAAAGACAACTTAATGAAAAGTGTGCAGTAGTCGGGATCTTTAACCATCCCGAGGCTTCAAAGTTAGCGTATTTTTCGCTTCACTCTTTACAGCACAGAGGACAAGAAGCCTGTGGTATCTCTTCGGCTGATGGTCAAAAAGTACATACAATTAAGGACAGAGGTCTTGTATCTCAGGTCTTTAATGATCAAAAACTGACAACACTGAGCGGAAGTTCTGCTATAGGGCATAATCGTTATTCTACAGCCGGGGATGATTCTATTCTAGATGCTCAGCCCGTATTTGCTCGTTATGATCTTGGTGAGATGGCGATAGTACATAACGGAAACTTGACGAATGCTCAAGAAGTCCGTGATGGCCTCATTAAAAAAGGTGCAATCTTCCAGACTTTTATGGATACGGAAAACCTTATTCATCTTATCGCAAAAAGTGAAGAAGATAAACTCTTAGACCGTATTGTAGATGCGGTTAAGAAGATACAAGGTGCTTACTCTTTAGTCTTCTTGTCTCGTACCAAGATGTTTGCTATGCGTGATCCTCATGGTCTTCGTCCACTAAGTATCGGTAAGGTTGGTGATGGGTACATTGTCGCTTCTGAGACCTGCGCTTTTGACCTTGTGGGTGCTGAATATATTCGTGATGTGCAACCCGGTGAGTTGATTATCTTTGAAAAAGGTAAAGAGCTTCAGTCTATTCAAGTGTATGAGCCAACACCTAAGCACTGTATTTTTGAGTATGTCTATTTTGCTCGTCCTGACTCTGATGTCTTTGGAAAGAATGTATACCAAATGCGTAAAAATATGGGTGCGGAATTGGCGAAGATCGATCCGGTTGAAGCAGATATGGTTGTTCCCGTTCCAGATGGCGGGGTTCCTGCTGCTCTTGGATATGCACAAGAGAGCGGTATTCCTTATGAGATGGGGATTATGCGTAACCATTACATTGGAAGAACATTTATTGAACCGACCCAAGAGATGCGTGATTTAAAAGTGAAGATGAAACTTTCACCTATTACATCTCTTATCAAGGGTAAGAAGCTGATTGTTATTGATGACTCTATTGTTCGCGGGACAACATCTAAGCGTATTGTTAAGATGTTAAAAGAAGCGGGAGCGGCAGAAGTGCATATGCGTATCTCATCTCCTCCGACAACGGATCCTTGTTATTACGGTATCGATACACCGGATAAAGAAAATTTATTAGCAGCAAACATGAGTAATAAAGAGATGTGTGAGTTTATGGGAGCTGATTCTTTAGCTTACCTTACACATGATGCATTATTAAAATCGGTAGATTCTGAAAATGATGAATATTGTACCGCCTGTTTTACAGGAAAATATCTCTTTTAAAAGAGTTGAAAAGATGAATAAAATTATGTCAAAGCAAGTTTATACTTTTGGGGGATACCTCAAAGATAAGTTTAATGAAAAAGTATACAAAGCACCTATATCAATCTCAGGTTTTACCTGTCCAAATATAGATGGAACAGTTGCAAGAGGCGGCTGTACATTTTGTGAAAACGATTCCTTCTCACCGAGTTTAGATGGGGTTCAAGAGCTCAAGGGATTTCATTTAAATCTAGACTCGATTGAAAACCCTCATCTTGATAAACAGTTGTTGCAACTTGAAAAACAGTTTGAAGTGATTGTCTCGAAATCCAAACGCGAGTATGGAGCAAAGAAGTTTTTAGTCTACTTTCAATCATTTACAAACACATACGCTCCTTTTGAAACCTTAAAAGCACTGTATGACAAAGCCTTGTCTTTTGATGATGTTGTCGGCTTAAGTATTGGTACACGTTCTGATTCTGTAACGGATGAGACATTAGAATATCTAGCAGAGCTGAATAAGACAAAAGAGATATGGATTGAGTTTGGTATACAATCCATCTATGATGAGACTCTAGAACGTATCAACCGCGGTCATGATAGTGATAATGTTAAACAGCTGATTATTAAGTCTAAAAAACTTGGACTTAATGTATGTGGACACCTTATTTTTGGTCTTCCAGGTGAAGACAAACAGATGATGCTTGAAACTGCTAAGAAGGCATATGAGTGGGGGATAGACTCTGTTAAATACCATCCATTATATGTAACAAAACGAACAGCCTTGGCCAATGAATATAACAGAGGAGACTTTGAACCAATTTCTGAAGAGTTATATTTGGAGGTGCTTTTAGAGTCTATTCAAATGAAACCTGAAAATGTGTCTGTTCAAAGAATTACAGCAGGCATAGATGATGACAGCCTGATCGCACCACAATGGTGTCGAGATAGAAATGCACAGATTAGACATATTAACAGAGCATTGAAGACGGTAGGTTTGAAGTACTAAGTCCCTTTATAAATAAAAGGTATTAGTGCGCAGTAATCGAAGTAAACTCGGATACATGTTTAAAATAGCCGGGGAAAGGCATTTCTACTCTAAAGTAGGTGGCCTTTCCCGGTTCGATATTCTTAGCTACGACAAAGGTTTCTTCAACTTTTTGTGGCTTATGCTTTCTCGAGTTGTCCCCAAATGAACTTAAAAAGTCTAGCATACCGCTGGGTTTGTAAAGACTTCCTGCACGTACATTCCCTGTAACATGACCTCTATTGACAAGTTTCACAGTAAGTACAATATTGCCTATAGTATAGTCACCCTTATTCTTAACAAACCCAGTAAAGACAATAGTCTCATTTCTTAATATACGTGTGTTTTTTACGCCGTAAAGCGTAGCTTTTTTTGTATATTTGTCTATTGCCATCATTGTAAATACACCGGCAGTAATGATGACTAAAAACGAGGCAAAAATCATAGAGAGTATATTCTTTTGGTTTTTTTCTTTAAGGGACATGAGGACTAGAATAAGAAAGACAATGGAAAATATTGTAATGGCAGTCCAATGCCAAAAGGTAAAATATGTGCTCATATACAGTCTACTTTCACAGAAATATTGTACTCTTTTGAGTAGGTGAATGGTTCTAACATCAGCTTAAAGTCAATACTGTCATTGATATCCAGATTTACTTCTTTTAGTATCGACACTTTTTGGAAGGGTTTTAGGGGATTGACGTATTCTTCTAGAAAATTAGTAGCACCCTTATAGGCTTTTGCAGAAGTCTGACAGTTGATAAGTCTTTGTTTGCCCAAGTTTTTAATACTTCCCTTGATGACAACCGCCTCAGAAAACTCAAGCTTTTTAATAATAAGGTTGGAAACCTCTGTTTTATATAAAGTGGCATGAATATATTGATAACCGACAATAGGCCCAGCAATGATGATTATAAAGGCTAAAAGAACTAAAAACAGAGAGAGCCCTACTTTTTTTCGAAGTACAATAGCTAAGAGCAAGATCAGTAAAAAAAGTGCTCCAGATATACCAAAGAGAATATAGTCATAGGTATTTAAGGTAGCAATAAAGGTATTTATTATTGATCGTAGTTTATCCATTTAGCGCTCTAGTCTTTTCGGGCATTTTTTTCAGCGATTCCACTCATATCAAAACGGCGTGCAAGTTCTTGTTTGATGCGATCAGGAGAGATGTTTTTCAGACCAAGGGCTACCATACAATGGTAGACTAAATCAGCGGCTTCATATATGATCTCTTCTTCATCATCATCTTTGACAGCAAAACAGAGTTCTCCTGCCTCTTCAACAATCTTTTTCAGGATGGTGTTTTCACCTTTGGCAAAGAGCTTTGCTGTCCAAGATGTCTCGGGATCTGCATTTTTTCGCTCTAGAATAATATGATAAAGTTCATCAATAACACCATACATAGCGGCAGAATCGACCTCTACCTTGCTAACGCTTTCTCCTGTTTCAATATTGGTAAAGAAACAAGATTTACGTCCGGTATGACAAGCGACACCCTCTTGAATGACTTTGATTAGCAAGGTGTCATTATCACAATCAAGTAAGAATTCTTGTATTGCTTGGGTATGACCGCTCGTCTCGCCTTTTTTCCAGATACGCTGTTTTGAACGTGAGAAATAGTGTGCGACCTTTGTTGAGAGTGAAAGTTCTAAGGCTTCTTTATTCATGTAGGCCATCATTAGGACTTCATTCGTACCAATTTCTTGGACAATAACAGGAAGAAGTTCTGACTTTTCCCAATCGACTTTATTTAATGTGTTTTGCATAGGTGATATCTTTATAAAAAGTGTTAAATCAAATCGACATTTCATCGGCTTGATTTAAGACTTTAAACTTGAAGCTAAGCTTCAAGTTTAAGTACTTATTGTGCAGTGGTGCGTTTTTGCTTGTCTTTCATATCAACCCAGATATTTGGAGTTGATCCGCCAGGTGTCAAGAAAATCTTTGCATCTTTATTTTCACGAAGTGCATCATTAAACTTACCTTGAACCTTGATCTGTTCAAGCTGGATAAGTTTTGTAGTAAGTGAAGCTGAGATGACCTTATTGGCACGAGCTTGCGCCTGTGCTTCGATCTCAATTGCTTTTGCCTTACCTGATGCAGCAATTTTAATGGCGTTAGCCTTACCGCGTTCAGTCTCTTCACGTTTGAAGGCATCTTGCTTGGCCTTTTCAACCTCTTGTTGTGCTTGCTCGACTTGTTGTTTTGCTAACTGAACACGTTCGATCTGTTCTTTTACTTTTTGAGGAAGGATGATTTCACGCAGTTGAATTGACTCAAGGTTTGCCGGTGTGTTCTCTTGCTTATCGACACTTGCACGAATACCTAAGTCGATAGCTGTTGCGATCTCATTACGTTTTTGTGGAAGCGACTCGGCATCATACTTACCGACAACATTTCTTACGATGTCACGGACAACAGGGTTGATGATCTTCTCTTCCCAAGAAAAACCCCAGTTAGAGATAGTTTGTGCCGCATTGGTAGCATTTAAACGGTACTGAACAGTAAGCTCGATCCCGACAGGAAGACCACGTTTGTCTAGAACAGTAATCGCAGGTTTAACGGTTAAGCCTTCACCTGTTGCCGATGATCTTTCAATTCTGTCTGCATAGTTGATAATACGAACCTTGGTATCGACCAAATAAACTTTTTGAATTACAGGAATGATAAAGTGTAGACCCGGAAGAAGAGCATTGGCTTCATATTTACCATTAGTTGAAAGGATACCGCGCTGACCCTCTTCAACAATTGTAAAAGGTTTTGCTAAAAACATTAGGACCATAAGACCTACGATAAAGTAGATAAAGCCAGAACCTTTGAAGTTAAAATCAATGTTTGGCGCTTTTGGCCCTTTTGGTGGAAAGTTTCCACCCCCGTTACCGCCGCCATCTGTTTTTTTCTTCTTATTAAAGTAGTCATTCATATCTGTTGCCATTTTATACATCCTAATAGTCTTCCTTATTTATTTGCGGCTTTCGCCTGAAACTTTTCTCTTCGAGAAACCGCCACGGCTAGTTTTTCTTAATCGATGTACGTTAAGTAGTGTTCATACTTTGAATTACGCCCGAAGACGATATCAAAATAAGTGCTTTGAATTTTCTCCGTTATCGGTCCGCGTGAACCGCTTCCGATTACACGGGCATCGACTTCACGTACAGGAGTGATCTCTGCTGCTGTCCCTGTTAAGAAGGCTTCGTCAGCTACATAGACCTCTTCACGTGTGATACGACGGCGTACAACCTCATATCCCATGTCATTTGCAAGTTCGATCACCATCTTCTGTGTGATTGACTCTAAAGAGTTGTCATTTGGCGGAGAGATAAGCTGTCCCTTGTAAACCATAAAGAAACATGCGCCACTCGCCTCAGCAACATAGCCTTGATCGTCAAGCAAAAGTGCTTCATCATAACCACACTCTATCGCTTCAAATTTTGCCATTTGAGAGTTAAGGTAGTTGGCTGTTGCCTTTGCCTTACCCATATTAGATGTGTTGGCTGGACGGGTCATAGACGCTATCTTTAAACGGATACCGCTTTTTAGACCCTCTTCGCCAAGATATGCTCCCCATTCCCATGCTGCAAGTACGGTTTCAACAGGGGCTTCTTTATGATAAACACCCATAGCTCCGTAACCTAAAAATGAGAAAGGACGAAGATAGACATTATCTCCCTTAAACTCATTTTTTTGAAGTAGTTCAATCTGAGCCTTGTTTAACTCATCTACCGTGTAGGGAATATCGATCAGTGTCATTTTTGCAGATTCCAGCAAGCGGGTAGTGTGCTCATTAAGACGAAAGATTGCATAACCCTTGTCTGTTTTATACGCTTTAGTACCTTCTATAACACCATTTCCATAATGTAAAGTGTGTGATAATACGTGAGTTTGTGCCTCATTCCAAGGTTTAAACTCGCCATTCATCCAAATATATTTGGCTTCGTTCATAATTGTCTCTTATTTTAAAATTTAGATATATTATCCAAAAAGTGTTGAAAAAAATGTAAAGAGAGAAGATGTAAATAGTTAAGTAGAGGAATTAAGGGTCTAAACCCTTAAATATTTAGCTTGGAGTGTTCACCATCCATTGAGAAAATACGTTTAAATAGTTCCAAAAAGACTGAATGTTCTCGTCTTTTACTTTTCCGGAAAGACCTGGCAGAAGCATTGCATAACATTCCAACCAACGTTGACGGGCGTGCTCATCAATTCTAAACGGTGCATGACGTTTACCCATCATCGGTGCGCCGCGTGAAGCATTAAAATAAGCAGGTCCGCCACAGATCTGTATCATAAAGTCTGCTGCATGCTTTTTGGCATCTGCAAATTCCTGAGCATCGTCGACGGGAAAAAGATGAGAAATATCACTCTCTTTTAAAAGATCATAATGATCAGCAATAAGCTTTCTAAAACCTTCTTCTCCAAGTTCATTTAAAAAATCGGGATTTGGTTTTGTTACGGGAGGTTTGATTCCAAGTTGGCCGGGAGTAGCGGCAAGGTTTAAGTTTGAAAAATTCATTGATATCCAATATTTTTCTGACATTTTAAGCTAAAAAACAAAATATTGGTTAAATATATTGTATTAATGTATAATTTCAAAATAAAAATACTCGAGGTTTATTATGCACGCAAAAATATTTTTTGGAAGTACGGAAGAGACAAAAGAAGAGCAACAAAAAAGACACTCTCCTTTTGATGACAAGGTTGTCTCGTACGCACCGGTCTGTAATGCAGATGATACACGCAGAGCTTTAGCAATTGCTCAAGCGGCTACATCTTCTGCTAAAGCATCTTCGCTTGCGCAACGCTGTAATTGGCTTTTGGATGTTGCTAAAAAGATGAAAGAAAACAGAGAAGATATTGCGCGGACTATGACAGACGAGGTAGGTAAACCCTTGATGTTTTCACGTATTGAAGTTGATCGTGCTATTGAAACGGTGACGCTTTCAGCCGAGACAATGCGTACCATGCATGGGGAGACGATAAACACAGACGCAATGCCTAGCGGAAAAAAGACGATTTCATATTTTTTTAGAGAGCCGGTAGGGGTTGTATCGGCCATCACACCTTTTAATTTCCCGCTTAATCTTGTTGCGCATAAATTAGCACCTGCACTTGTTTCAGGAAACTGTGTGGTACTTAAACCCACGCCTGAAGCACCATTGACAGCTTATAAGTTTGCAAAACTGTTTATTGAAAGTGAATATGCAGTAAAAGATGCGCTTTCTGTTGTTTACGGAGATGTTGAAGTGGGTTCAACTTTGGTAGAGAGTGATATCCCGCGTGTGATTAGTTTTACAGGTTCCGTTCCTGTAGGAAATATCATTACAAAGTCTGCGGGCATTAAAAAGATCTCTTTAGAGCTAGGTGGAAATGCGGCAACCTTTATAGATAAGTCGGCCGATATCGACTTGGCAGCTGAGCGTTGTACCTTAGGTGCCTTTGTCAATTCAGGGCAGGTATGTATCTCGCTTCAGCGTATCTATGTGCATGAGGATATTTATGAAGAGTTCGCTGTAAAGATGGCAGAAGAGACTCAAAAGCTCAAGGTAGGTTCTCCTTATGAGGATGATACCTTTATGGGACCAGTGATTGATGATGAGTCTGCAGCAAGGGCTATGGGCTGGGTTGAGTCGGCTATAGACGAAGGTGCCAGAGCACTGTTTGAGCCGAAATGCGAAGGACGAATGTTCTATCCCTGTGTGATGGCTGATGTTAAAGATGACATGGCTATTGTTTGTGAAGAGGTCTTTGCTCCTATTGTAAGTCTCGTCAAAGTAAAAGATTTTGACGATGCTAAACCCAAGATGAACAACTCTCCATATGGCCTGCAGTTTTCAATTTTTACGAATGATCTTAAACTGACACAGCGTGCTATCTCTGAACTTGAAGCGGGAGGCATTATTATTAATGATATGCCTACACTTCGTTTTGATATTCAACCTTATGGTGGTGTGAAATTGAGTGGGGTAGGCCGTGAAGGTCCACGTTTTGCTATTGAAGAGTTTACGGAGATAAAGTCTGTAGTAATCGCTTAGTGCAGAAAAAAGCTTTGAGGTAGTTCTTCGCTAAGGAAAGGTAAGAAACCTCACGTTTATAGTGGATACAATAATTAAGATGGGGTGGGAGTACTTGTGAGAAGAAAAATCGCTATCTCAGCATGTCTACTGGGTGAATATTGTCGATATGATGGAGCAACTAAAAGCAACAGTACTGTTCTTGAAACCTTCAAAAATGATGAGATTATCCCTTTTTGTCCCGAAGCTCCTGTATTAGGAACACCTCGTGAGCGTATATCTGTTATTGAAGACGAGGGAAAATTCTGTGTTATCGGAGACGAAAGTAAAAAAGACCATACAAAAGCTATTTTGAAAGAGGTTGAGAAGTTGTGGCAAGAACATCCTGACCTGGATATGATTGTATTAAAGTCAAAGTCTCCTTCATGTGGTTTGGGAACAACGCCAATCTTAAATAAAGATAGGAAGATAATTGCACATGCAGATGGTATAGCTGCTGCATATTTAAAAGAGAAATACAAAGATATATTAATTATTGACGAACTAAATATAAAGGAAAAATAATGTTAGAAGTAGGAAATAAAGCACCGGAATTTTGCCTTCCCAATCAAGATGATGTGGAGATATGTTCTCGTGATTTAAAAGGAAAATGGATTGTATTATATTTTTATCCAAAAGATAATACTCCGGGATGTACGACAGAAGCATGTGAGTTTACAGAGCAAGAACCAGAATTTGACAGTCTTAACGCAATTATCTTGGGAGTTAGTGCAGACAGTACAAAAAAACATAGAAATTTTATTGAAAAACATTCTCTTGAGATCACTTTGCTTGCGGATGAGAGTACGGAGATGATGCAAGAGTATGGCGTATGGAAGATGAAAAAGAATTACGGACGTGAATATATGGGTATTGTGCGTACAACATTGATTATTGACCCTGAAGGTGTAATCCAAGCCGTATGGAATAATGTACGCGTAAAAGAGCATGTAGCCAAGGTACAAGAGAAGTTAGCTGAACTTACACAAACGAAGTAGAGTTAGGAAATAAGAAAGAAAAGTAATAGGGGTGATTTCTAAACCCTGCTTTTTTAGATAATATTTGTTTTTAAATCTGAATAAGGAAGGTTTGAAAAGTTTACTTCGCACAGAGGCGAAGTAATAAGGTCTTAATAGCGGTATCTTAGATATACACGGACATCTTGTGCTTTATCCACTACATTTCCACCTTGACCAAAGCCATTAGCTTGTTGCATTGTCAATGGTGTACCCGAGTTATTCCCAAAGAATC
>Ga0316207_10001650_pt1 | contig 26229 bp, 27 predicted proteins | sample 6weekpyrite_MG_FD_204943 | JGI IMG/M metagenome (GOLD analysis project Ga0316207, IMG submission 204943) | Microbial mat bacterial communities from mineral coupon in-situ incubated in ocean water Damariscotta River, Maine, United States -... | ecosystem: Environmental > Aquatic > Marine >... | reverse complement strand
TCGTCCGCCACGTCAATCGCGGTCTCGAACTTGCCGCCCCAGCTTAGCTGCCGGCGGAGCTTGACCGTGGCACCGAGCCCAAGCCAATGCGCGCTATAGGCCTCGAATTCCTTGACGTTGTCATCCATTTCGATGAACTGGACCATGATCTCGGGGCCGGCGTCGCGGCGCTTGCGCTCCTCAAGCAGGAATTCGACATTGTCATAGACAGTGTCGCGATTGCCCAGGCAGCGGTATTTCTCGTAGGTCGCCTTTTCGAACCCGTCGATCCCGATCACGATGGTCGAGAGGCTGGTATCGAGCAGCCGTTTGGCGACGTCACCCGTCAGCCGCATCCCGTTGGTGTTGAGGTTGAGCGAGCGCAGACCGGCCTTTTCGCCGTATTTCAGCATCTCGATCAACCGGTCGGGCATCAGCAGCGGCTCACCGCAGAAGGAAAACCAGACATTGGTTGCCGGGGCCACTTCGGCGATCTCATCGGCGCATTTTTTCCACAACGCCATCGGCAGGTTGCCCTTTGGGCGCTTCATCTGATCGTGGTGGCACATCGAACAGTTGAGATCGCAATCGGCGCAAAGCTCGACGGCGAAGATCTTTGGAAATGTCGGGTTCTTCAGCCCGGACGCAATGCGTTTCAGTTCGGCGATATGATTGGCTTGTTCCATGCAATTCGATCCCGCTCGCTAGAATGGTTGAATTGCCCCCACGCATCGTCGGTAAAAGATGGCGGGGTCTGCCAAATTGATTGAGATCAATTTTTGGAGCTCTTTGGTGCCGATGTTGCTGAAATGTCGCGAAAATTGCGCGTGCGGTGCAGGTCAGTTGGCTGCCATGCGCAATATATCGGCCCACCAGGCCCCGGTTCGCGGAACCGCCCGGCAGATCGACGATCCCAAACGGCGCGCGCGGGGCCCTGCGCCCCGGGGCGAGGCTTGGCGGGCATGTGTTCGTGGGCCGCCACCAAGGATGTGAGCCTTGCCCGGGCCGCGCCGAACCACGGGACTGTGGGGGCAAAGACGCCTTTTGGGGGCGAGGTCTGAACATCGCTTGACACGGGCCAGGGCCTGCAACAGCGCGATAACGACAACCACGGCGGGCTATGGTCAGATAAGCGACCAATCGTTGCACCCGGCAAATTGCCCTATGCGTGCCTGCCCCATTCGATGACATTCGACGGGAAGTCGCGCAAAAAATGCGAAACACACACTCAGAGAAATGCCTGCAGAATGACAACGAGACAATCCCGCCGCACGCGAAGCCTTGTCACCGGAGGGGCGGGGTTTATCGGGTCTCACCTGTGCGACAGCCTGCTTGCCTCGGGGCATGAGGTGATTTGTCTGGATAATCTGTTCACCGGGGATAAACGCAATATCGATCATCTCTTTGACAATCACCGGTTCGAGTTTCTGCGCCACGACGTGACCTTGCCGCTGCATCTTGAGGTTGACGAGATTTATAATCTCGCCTGCCCGGCCTCGCCAATTCATTATCAGCAGGACCCGGTTCAAACGATAAAAACCTCCGTTCACGGTGCGATCAACATGCTGGGTCTGGCCAAGCGCCTGAACTGCAGGATCCTGCAAGCATCCACCAGCGAGGTTTACGGCGACCCGTTGGAACATCCGCAGCGCGAAGCCTATTGGGGAAACGTAAACCCGGTTGGCATTCGGTCCTGCTATGACGAAGGCAAACGATGCGCCGAGACGCTGTTCTTTGACTACCACCGGCAGCACGGGCTGGACATCAAGATCGCGCGTATTTTCAATACATACGGGCCGCGGATGCGCCCTGATGACGGCCGCGTCGTCTCAAATTTCATCGTTCAGGCCCTGCGGGGCGATGGCATCACAGTGCATGGAGATGGCGACCAAAGCCGCACATTTTGCTATGTTGACGACCTCGTCACAGGGCTGCGGCGTTTGATGGCGACACCGGCCACCGTTACCGGCCCCGTCAACCTGGGCAGCGATCAAGAATGCTCCATCAAAGATCTGGCATTGTTGACCCGGGAGCTGACCAACACAGGTGCCGACCTTATATTCACCGACAGACCCGGTGACGATCCAAGCCGCCGGCAGCCCGATCTTCGCCTCGCCGATGATGTGCTTGCCTGGCGTTCAGAAACAGATCTTCGAGCGGGGCTGCTGGCGACCATTCAGTATTTTCGCGACGCGAATGTGGGGTAAGGACCGCGCCTGAGATGGCCATCTATGACATTGCACAAAACCGCGTCACCGGCGTTGGGGCCGCCTGTTCAAGCGACATGACATGGCCGCGCCCGGAGCGATAGATATCGCAGGCTCAGGAACAAGGCCGCGCGCCTGCCGGCGCAACGATGCTTCGTCTTTCTGGGGGCTTAAAATGGCGGACTGGGGAGGATTCGAACCCCCGACCCCTTGATTCGTAGTCAAGTACTCTATCCAACTGAGCTACCAGTCCGCTGCAGAGTGGGGCGGATGTATCGCCACCTGCGGGGCTTTGCAAGGGTCAAATCACGGCAATTTACCTCAGAGCGCCGCGTTCGGACCGGAATCGGGCAGACAGATGCGAAAGCAGGTTCCGCCCGGCCCGGTTTCCTGCAATTCCAGCTTGCCGCCATGGCCGCGAATGAGCTCGGCCGCAATCGCCAGCCCCAGCCCCGTGCCGCCCTTGCGCGCCCCGCCCTGAAACGGCGTAAAGAGATGATCGAGCGCCTTTTTCGGCAGCCCCGGGCCAGTATCGCAGACCGTGATCCACCAACCGCCTTCGCCTTCGCCCGCAGCAACCGTGATCGCACCGGCCTGGCCCGTGGCTAGAATGGCCTGGCGTGCGTTGCGCATCAGATTGCCCAGGACACGATACAGCTGTTCGGGGTCGCAACGCGCAATCAGACCCGTGGCGACCTCGGTACTCAGCCTCACCGCCTCATCGCCGGCCGCCAACCGTTCGTGATCGACCACATCCTCAATCAGGGCGGCAAGATCGATGCGCGTCAGCGCCGGAGGAGGCTCTTCGGCGCGCCCAAAAGCCAGCGTGCCTTCGCACAGGTTCACCGCGCGCGACAGCGAAGAGATGAGCTTGGGTGCCGAACGTTGCACGGCGGGATCCTCAGAGGCCTCCATCCGATCCGCCAGAAGCGTCGCCACCGTCAGGATATTGCGCAGATCATGGCTGATCTTGGCCACCGCTTCCCCCAGTTGCGCCAGCCGTTCACGTTGTTTCAAAGAGGCGGTCAGCTGCGTTTGCAGGCTTTGCAGGGTAACCTCGGCATCGCGCAGTTCGGTCAACCGGGCCGACGGATCAATGATTCTGCGGGCGTCATCGGGGGCCTCTGAATAGGCCCACATTGAGGCCACGACCCGTTTGATCGGCATCACGATGACCCGTTGAACCGCGAAAAACAGCATTGAGGCCGTGATGACCGAAATCACCGCCGAGAGCAGCAGAATGTTCAGACCGTAATCGAGCATCGCCTCGCGCAAGGGACGCGTTGGCAGCGTGACCTCGATCAAGAGCCCTGCCTGCCGGACCGGGTTGCCCATCACCCGGATCACCTGGTCCTGCGGCTCCCATAATCGCGCCATCGCGTCCATCATCAGCGTCAGAGCCCCGGGATCGCGCAGATCGTAATAGCCGGCAACCGGCGGAATGCGCTCAACCGTCAGAATCAGCTGGCTGACCTCGTCGCGGCGCAAGACGACGTTCAGAACGCCCGCGTTTTCCAGCAACTCATCCTCAAGCGCCTCATCCAGCATCATGGCATCATCGGCCAACAGCGCGAGCGAGGCGATCTGCGCCCGTTCCAGACGCGCCAACAGGTAATCTTCGCGAAACCGCGCGACCGAGGGCACGAAGATCAACACTTCGGCCAGCATCACAAAGATGATCGTCAGGATCAGGAACCGACCTGAAAGCGAGTTCAACACCTGGGCTTGTCCTCCCGTTCTCGTCCGACCCTAGACCCGCTGCACCAGACGCACGACCCGTTTGACCCAGGCGCTGTCAAACAGCTTGGGCGTAAAATAGGCCCCCGCCGCGCGTTTGTTTACCTCTCCCAATGTGGGATAGGGGGCCACCATGGCCGCAATCGCGCTCATTTTCAAATTGTTGGCGATGGCCAGCGCCCAGGTCTGGATCAGCTCACCCGCCTGTGCCCCCACGATCGAGGCTCCGACCGGGCGACCCTTGACCACCATAACCTTGACCAGCCCCGTCGTCTGACCGGTGGCGATGGCCCGGTCATTGCCGGAATATTCGGCGCGCACGACCTGCAGCTTGGCCCCGTGTTTTTCGCGCGCCTCGGCCTCGGTCAGGCCCACCTGCGCCATTTCCGGGTCGGTATAGGTGGCCCAGGGGATGTGGCGGCTGCGCGCCTTTGACGGCAGGCCAAGCAGGATCGACCGGATGATCACACCGGCATGATAACCCGCGACATGGGTAAACTGCAGGCCCCCCGCCGCGTCGCCGATGGCATAGACGCGCCGATTGGTGGGTGAGCGCAGCGACGCGTCCACCTTGACCCCGGCCCGGCTGCGTTCGACCCCGGCCTTAAAGAGGTCGAGATCATCGATATTGACGGCCCGGCCGACGGCAACCAACAGATGCGTTCCGGTATAGCTCTGGCCATCGCTCGTGTGCACGGTAATATCGCCCGCGTCGCCGGTTATTTCCGAGGCCATGGCCCCCTCGACAATCTCGATGCCTTCGCCGCGCAGACGCTCCAGCGCGATGGCGGCCAGCTCGGGGTCATCCTTGCCCAGGGCCTTCAGACCTTCCAGAACCGTCACCCGGGCACCGAGCCTGCGATGCGCCTGCGCCATTTCCATGCCGATCGGGCCGCCGCCAATGATTATCAGATGATCGGGCCGCTCGCGCAGGTCGAAAACGGTCTCGTTGGTCAGATAGGGGACGCGTTCCAGCCCCGGGATCGGCGGTACAAATGGCCGCGATCCGGTGGCGATGACGAAACGACGCGCGGTGATCGTGGTCTCGCCGGCCTGCACTTTATTATGGCCAACGAAACGCCCGAAGTCGCGGATCACCTGCACGCCCAGACCTTCAAAGCGCTCCTGGCTGTCATGCGGCTCGATTGTGGCGATAACTTGGGCCACATGATCCTTGGCGGCGGCAAAATCGGTGACGACCGGCCCGGCGCTGACACCGAACGCGCCATGGCCCATCGCATGCGCCTTGTGCCCCGCGGCCAACAACGCCTTGGATGGCACGCAGCCATAATTCAGGCAATCGCCGCCCATCTTATGACCCTCCAGCAGAACCACGCGCGCGCCCATCTGCGCCGCCCCCGCCGCAAAGGACAGCCCGCCGCTGCCGGCACCGATCACGCAGATATCTGTCTTGATCTCAGCCATGGATCACAGGCCCCCCTTGCCGCGCAGGGCCTTGATGAGGATGGGCAACAGCGCCAGCGCACAGAGCCCCAGGATCGGCCCCAGAATCACCGGATCGAAGATGATGGAGAGGTTCGGCGTCTCGCCCATCGCGAACACCTCGCCCAGGCCCGCCCCGACCCAAGTGTAGACAACGGATCCCGGCATGATGCCGAAAAACGTCGTAAAGGCATAGCGACCAAGGCCCACCCCCACCAACGCAGGCAGCAGATTGGCCACGAAAAACGGCACCACCGGGACAAGCCGGATCAGAAACAGCATCGACAGCTCGTTTTCCGCAATGCCCTGCTTGATGCGCTTGACCATGCCCGATGACGCATCCATCCGCGCCGACAGGGACACGCCCAGGCCCCATTTCGCCGCCAGAAAGATCACGATGGCCCCGATCGTAGCCGAACCCACGACATAAAGCGCGCCGGGAAAGAGACCAAATAGAAACCCGCCAGCCAGCGTCGCAATGGTTGCGCCGGGCAAGGAAAAGGCCACGATCAGCACATAAAGCGCGATATAGGCCGCGACCATCGCGGCGTAATTGGCATCGCGAAATGCCAGCAGCGCCTCACGGTTGTCGCGCAGCGCCTCAAAGCTCAGGTAGTCGGACAAGAAATACCACCCGGCCACGGCACCAACGGCAATCGACAGCAAAGGCAGGTATCGGGTCATCGGGCGTCCTGACGGGGTAGAGGTCTCTGACATCGTTGTGGCACCTTTCGGGTTGGCTTGACCAGAACATGCGCGCTTGGGGCCGGAGACAACAGGCCCCTCACGCCCGCTTGATGACGCGTGACCGATCCTGGGGCCATATGCCGGGAAATGGCCCGCTCCGGCGTGAAAAATGCACTCGATGTTTCAATCCGTGCATTTCGCGGGCGCGAATTGTTGACACCGGCCCCGCTTGGTCCTATTGCCCGGGCTTCATACGGGATTCTCTGGCCGTCGATGCGCATCCGCTGCGCGTTCCGGTCCGGAACGATACGGAGCTTTGAACATGAAACGCACTTACCAGCCGTCCAACCTGGTCCGCAAACGCCGCCACGGGTTCCGCGCCCGCATGGCCACCAAGGCCGGCCGCAAGATTCTGAACGCCCGCCGCGCCCGCGGCCGGAAGTCGCTCAGCGCCTAATCGCGCCTTACGGATTTCGGGTGCGGGATACGCACCCTGGTTGAGCCCCTTCGGCCCCTTGGCCTCGGGGGCTTTTCCTGTTTCAGGAGGCCTGATGCCGCACAAGATCGAGACCCTGGCCAAACGCCCCGATTTCCTGCGCGCCGCGCGGGCGGGACGTGCGCCGATGCCGGGGTTTCTGGTGCAGGCCCGAAAACGGCGTGCCGACGAGCCCGCCGCCCCCGACCTGATCCGCGTCGGATATACCTGCTCCAAGAAGGTCGGCAATGCGGTGGCGCGCAACCGGGCCAAACGGCGCCTGCGCGAGATCGCCCGCGCGGTTCTGCCGCTTGAGGGACAACCGGGCTGGGATTACGTGTTGATCGGACGCGCCGGGGCCACCGCCGATCTGCCGGTGGACCGGATGCAGGCCGATCTTGCCCGCGCCCTGAGGAAACTGCACGCATGAGCCCCCTTGCCCATATCGCCGCCCTGCCCGTGCGCGCCTACCGGCTGATCTTCAGCCCCTGGGTCGGGTTCAACTGCCGCTATCAGCCGACCTGCTCGGCCTATGCGCTTGAGGCTCTGGAAAAGCATGGGGCGTTCAAGGGCTGTTGGCTGGCGGCCAGACGCATCGGGCGCTGCCACCCGATGGGATCCTCGGGCTATGATCCGGTGCCCGATCCGCAGGATGATGTGCCCAAGGATTGACCGCTTCGGACCATGATCGCCATTCGCGACGACCATGCCAATCGCATCGCAGCTTGCTGGCGTCCCGTTTCGTTATAGGCCGATTTATCAAAATCGTTGCCAGCCCCGGCCTGCTCACCTATGCGTAGCCGCGATGCCCGGAGGCCCCCGATGCTTGACGCTACCGACGATATCCACCCGCTCTTTCATGGCGCGCCCAAATCCGCCGAGTTCAAGAAGCTGCGCAAACGGATCATCCGCGAGACCCGCGATGCGATCGACCGCTATGGCATGATCGAACGCGGCGCGCGGTGGCTGGTTTGCCTGTCGGGCGGCAAGGACAGCTACACGCTGCTGGCCGCCCTGACCGAGCTGAAATGGCGCGGGCTTTTGCCGGTCGACATCCTGGCCTGCAATCTCGATCAGGGCCAGCCGGGTTTTCCCGCCACCGTGTTGCCGGAATTTCTGGCCGATATGGGAGTGGAGCATCGCATCGAATATCAGGACACCTATTCCATCGTGATGGATAAGGTGCCGCAGGGCCGGACCTATTGCGCGCTCTGTTCGCGGCTCAGGCGCGGCAATCTTTATCGCATCGCGCGCGAAGAAGGCTGCTCGGCCATCGTGCTCGGCCATCACCGCGATGACATCCTCGAGACCTTCTTTCTCAACCTCTTTCACGGCGGCAAGCTGGCCACGATGCCGCCCAAGCTCCTCAATGACGAAGGCGATCTCTTTGTCTATCGCCCGCTGGCGCATGTCGCTGAGGCCGATTGCGAACGCTTTGCCACCGCGATGCGCTATCCGATCATCCCCTGCGATCTCTGCGGCAGCCAGGACGGACTGCAGCGCCAGCAGATCAAAGGCCTGCTGACCGAATGGGAGGCGCGCAGCCCCGGCAGGCGGCAAAAAATGTTCTCGGCCCTGATGAATGCCCGACCCTCGCATCTGCTGGATCCCGCGCTTTTTGACTTTACCGGGCTGGCGCGGTCGGAACAATTCGATCTAAATCCTAAGAACTGAACGCGCGGCATTAACAGGCTGTCAGGCAGTTTGGCTTAGCCCTGTTCCTTGTGAGTATCCCCTGCGGTTTTCAGGGGACGCGAGGATATGAGGCTGCGCATGCACGGATCTTGGACCGGCCGGTTCGACAGTTTTGTTTACAGATTACGATCGGCGCTGTCGCGGGTTGAGATTCTGGCGTTGTTTCCGCTGCTGGCCCTGGGGGCCGTGTGGTGGGGCGACGCCGAGATTATCTTTGCCACCTCCGTCTTATTGCCGGCGCTGCTGGCGTTGCAGGCGCTTCGCCCGCCGGTCCGGGTCACCGACGATGCCGGCCCGCGCGATGGCAAGACCGGATTGCCGATGCGCGAGGGGTTTCTTGTGGCCCTGGATCACGCGATGAACAGCCCCGAGGCGCAGGGCCGCGCCACCGCCTGTCTGATTGCCGAACTGGACGGGTTTCCCGATCTCGTCGCGCGGTGGGGCTCGGCGGCGGGCGATCAGATCCTGCGCCGCAGCGCCGACAGGTTGCAGACCGCATTGCGACGCGGCGATGCCGTCGCCTGCATCGGCGAGGGACGCTTTGCCATAGCGTTGGAGCCGATCGCGAATGCCAAGCTGGATCTGGTGGTCTCGGTCATCGACCGGCTGCAACGCGCCTTGTCCGAACCCGTCGCGATCGCCGGGGCCGCGGCCCATCCGACCCTGTCGGTGGGGTTTGCCACACCGGCGCAGGCCGATTTCGGCAACGCCGAATGCGTTCTCGATGCCGCCCTGACAGCCCTGGTCGAGGCGCGCCGCAATGGCCCGGCTGGCGTGCGCGGCTATTCGAACCGGGTCAAGACCCGATCGCAGCGCCGCCACGGTCTGGCCGAAGAGGTGAAAGAGGCTTTGGATCGCGGTGCCATCCGGCCCTGGTTCCAGCCACAGATTTCGACCCATACCGGCGCGATTTCTGGCTTCGAGGCCCTCGCCCGCTGGCATCACAGCGAGGAAGGCGTGCTGCTGCCGCCCGATTTTCTGCCCGCGATTGAGGATGCCGGCTGCATGGCCCGGTTGGGCGAGGTTATTCTGGGCCAATCTCTGGCCGCGCTCAGCGTTTGGGATGAGGCCGGGTTTGTGATCCCATCGGTCTCGGTCAATTTTTCGACCGAAGAGCTGCATGATCCGACTCTGGCCGATCGCGTCAAATGGGAGGTCGACCGCCGTGACCTGCGCCCGACACGCCTGACGATAGAAATCCTCGAAACCGTTGCCGTTGGATCGCAGGATGATGTGGTGGTTCGCAATATTGAACAGCTCAGCAGCCACGGCTTCAATATCGACCTGGACGATTTCGGCACCGGCAGCGCGGCCATCGCCAATATCGCCCGCTTCAGCGTCAACCGGATCAAGATCGACCGCAGCTTTGTCACGCGCATGGACCGCGAATCAAGCCAGCAGGCCGTGGTTGCCGGCATTCTGGCGCTGGCCGAGCGCCTGGGCGTTGCCACGGTGGCCGAAGGTGTCGAAACCAAAGGCGAAGAAAGCGTTCTGGCGCAACTGGGCTGCGATTACATTCAAGGCTTTGGCCTGTCTCGACCGATGCCATTGGAGGAAACCATCGGCTGGATCAGGTCGCATCAGGAAAAAATAGCCCAAACACCCCGGATCGGACGTCGCGCGGGGTGATTCCGCGTCTCATGCGAGGCCAAACCGCGCGCCTGCCCCCGCGAGGGGGGAAAAGCGCTTGACCTTTCCAGCCTCAATCTGTTGAACCTCCTTGGATTCAAACAGGGCTGGACGCAGGCACAATGGACAATCAAAACAGGAATTTCATTCTTGCGATGGCGCTAAGCCTTGGCGTGATCCTTATTTGGTCGGTCCTGTTTCCGCCCACCGATCTGCCAATCGCCCCCGAGAGCACCGAACCCAGCGTCGCCACCGAAGCGGCGGGGACCGATCTCGCGCTGACGCCGCCAACCGCCGAGCCCGCTGCCGCGACTGGGGCCGAGGCCGCCGCCGAAACCCCGCGCATCGCCATTGACACGCCCGCCCTTGCCGGGTCGATCTCGTTGACCGGGGGGCGTCTGGATGATCTGGAGCTGCGGAACTATTTCGACACGCTCGAGCCCGACTCGCCCAATGTGCGCCTGCTGTCTCCCGTCGGCGAACCCGGGGCATATTATGCGCTCTATGGCTGGACGCCCGGCGGAAATCTGGGCTTTGATGATGTGCCCGGTGCCAACACGCTCTGGGCCGTCGAAAGCGGTGACACGCTGACCGTGGACACGCCCGTGACCCTTAGGTGGGACAACGGGGCCGGCCTGATTTTCCGTCGCACCATTTCGATCGATGAAGATTTCATGTTCACGATCTCGCAATCGGTGGAAAACACCTCTGAAACCGACGCCCGCGTGGCCCCCTATGGCATCGTCGCGCGACATGGCCTGCCCGAGGATCTGCAAAACTTCTTCATCCTGCATGAGGGCGTGGTGCAAAGCTCGGATGGCACCCTGAATGAGCTGGCTTATGATGAGCTGCCCGATCTCGATTTTGTTGAGCGCGAAGGGGCCCGCGCCGAGGTGACGGAGGTCGCTGACGAAGGCTGGATCGGCTTTACCGACAAATACTGGATGACCACGCTGGTCCCCGAAGCCGGGCAACCCTTTACCGCCGTCTCGCGCTATGTCTCAAACGCCGATATCTACCAAACCGAGGCCCGCCTGCCGGCGGTCACCGTGGCCCCCGGCGAGACGGTCGAGCGTAGCACCCGGCTCTTTGCCGGTGCCAAGGAATGGGAAACCATCCGCAATTACCAGAACGACGCCGGTATCGACGGGTTCCTCGATTCGATCGATTGGGGCTGGTTCTACTTCCTGACCAAGCCGATTTTCTGGCTGTTGCACAATCTGAACATGCTCATCGGCAACATGGGTCTGGCGATCATCGCACTGACCTTGCTGATCAAGGCGGCGCTCTTTCCGCTGGCCTACAAATCCTATGTCTCGATGGCCAAGATGAAGGAACTGCAACCCAAGATCGAGGAAATGAAGGAACGCGCCGGCGATGATCGGCAAAAGCTGCAACAGGGCATGATGGAGCTATACAAGCGCGAAAAGGTGAACCCCGCCTCGGGCTGTTTGCCGATCCTGCTGCAGATCCCGATCTTCTTTTCGCTCTACAAGGTGATCTTTGTCACGCTCGAGCTGCGCCATGCGCCGTTCTTTGGCTGGCTGAACGATCTGTCGGCCCCCGACACCTCGACGATCCTCAACCTTTACGGGTTGCTGCCCAATGCAGCCCCCGAGGCCGGCACCATCATGGCGCTGATCTTTATCGGTATTCTGCCGCTTCTGCTGGGTATCTCGATGTGGTTGCAGCAAAAGCTGAACCCGGCGCCCACTGATGCGACGCAGGCGATGATCTTTGCCTATCTGCCGTGGATCTTCATGTTCATGCTGGGCAGCTTTGCCAGCGGTCTGTTGGTCTACTGGATCACCAACAACACGATCACGTTTATCCAGCAATACACCATCATGCGCAGCCAGGGGTTCAAACCAGATGTGTTCGGAAATATCCGGTCCAGCTTCAAGCGCAAGAAACCGGATGACACATGACGGCGCGCGTCACAGGGCTGTGGCGGCATCCGATCAAGAGCCATGGGCGTGAGGCGCTGGATCGTGTCCGGCTGACGCAAGGGGCAACCATGCCCTGGGACCGGACCTGGGCTGTGGCCCATGATGCGGCGCAGATCGATGGCACCGAATGGGCCCCGTGCGTGAATTTCTCTATCGGCTCCAAGGCCCCGGGCCTGATGGCGATCAACGCAACGCTGGATGAGGTGACCGAGACGCTGACGCTCACCCATCCTGATCTGCCCGATCTGACCTTTCACCCCGATACCGACCCCGACGCGCTGATTGACTGGACCAAACCCCTGATGCCGCAGGGCCGGGCCCATTCCGCGCGCATCATCCGGGTGCCGGGGCGCGGCATGACCGATACCGATTTTCCCTCGGTCAGCATCGGCAACATGGCCTCGCACCGCGTGATCGAGGCACGGCTGGATCAGCGCCTGTCGGAAAAACGCTGGCGCTCAAACATCTGGTTTGACGGGATGCCGCCCTGGGAAGAAGGCGACTGGATCGGCCGCACCGTGCGTCTTGGCGGGGCCGAGATCGCCATCCGCGAACCGGTGGTGCGCTGCCGCGCCATCACGGCCAATCCCGATACCGGCAAGCGCGACGCCGATACGTTGAGCGTGCTGAACGAGGGCCGCGAATTCTGCGTCTATGGTGAGGTCGTGGCCACGGGCGATATCTGCACGGACGACCCGATCGAGGTGCTATCGAGATGGAACTGACCTTTCCCGTTGCCCCGGCACCCGATGCCGCCACCGCCGAAAAGGGCCGGCTGCTCTTTGCCGGTGGGGCCGATTTTCTCAAGGGCGTGGTGGCCATGGATGGCATGCCGCCGGGCGACCGGGTCGAGGTCTGCTTTGCCGGGCGCTCAAATGTGGGCAAATCCACCCTGATCAACGCGCTGACGGGGCGCCGCGCTCTGGCCCGCGCCTCGAACACGCCGGGGCGCACCCAGGAGATCAATTTTTTCACCCTGAGCGAGACGCGCTATCTGGTCGATCTGCCGGGCTATGGCTATGCCAACGCGCCGGTGAAGGTGGTCGAGAAATGGCAGCGCCTGCTCAAGGCCTATCTGTCGGGCCGCGCCAATCTGCGCCGCGCCTTTGTGTTGATCGACGCGCGCCACGGGGCAAAACCGGTCGATGACGAGATCATGGGCCTCTTGGATCGTGCCGCGGTGCCGTTTCAGGTGGTGCTGACCAAATCCGACAAGGTCAAGCTCGTCGACCGCGAAAAGGTGCTGGCGCAGGTCCGCGCCGCGCTGGCCAAACACCCCGCCGCCTTCCCCGAACTGGTCCTGACCTCCTCGGAAAAGGGCGACGGGATCGAAACGCTGCGCGCCATCATCGCGGGCATTGCTTGAGCCGCGGGCCGCGCGCGCCTAAACAAGGTCTGACCAGAGGACCAAACCGATGAAGAAGCAAACCGCCATGTCCCGAGACTATGCCGCCACCGCCCGCACCCTTTCCGAGGCGCTGCCCTATCTGCAACGGTTCGCAGGTGCCATCGTGGTGATCAAATTTGGCGGCCATGCCATGGGCGACGATGACGCTATGGCCAGTTTCGCCCGCGATATCGTGCTCTTGCAGCAGGTCGGCGTCAATCCGGTGATCGTGCATGGCGGCGGGCCGATGATCAACGAGATGCTGAAAAAGCTTGGCGTGGTGTCGGAATTTGTCGATGGCATGCGGGTAACTGACGACGCCACCGTCCGGGTCGTTGAAATGGTGCTGTCGGGCAGCGTCAACAAACGCATCGTGCAGGCGATCAACGCCCAAGGCGGGCGCGCCGTGGGGCTGTCGGGGAAGGATGCCAACCTGGTTGTCTGCGACCCCGCCGATCCGAAACTGGGCTTTGTCGGGGTCCCCGCCGAGGTCGATCCCAAGGTGCTGCAAAGCCTCTTCAAGGATAATATCATCCCCGTGGTTGCGCCGCTGGGGGCGGGCCGCGCGGGCGAGACCTTCAATATCAACGGCGATGTCGTGGCAGGCGCGATTGCCGCCGCGTTGCAGGCCGACCGGCTGCAGCTTTTGACCGATGTGGCGGGCGTGAAGAACGCCGCAGGCGACGTGGTCACCGAGCTGAGCGCGCAGGATGTTGAGCGCATGATCGCCGATGGCACCATCGCGGGCGGCATGATCCCCAAGGTCGAAACCGCCCTCAGGGCGGTGCGCGCCGGGGTGCGGGCCTGCACCATCGTCGATGGGCGGGTGGCCAATTCGGTGCTGCTGGAGCTGTTCACCGATCACGGTGCCGGCAGCATGATCCGCGCCTGAAGGGCGGCGGCTTGGATTACGCGCAGATCTCTGACATGGCCGCGCCCCACGGGCTTGCGATCTTTGGCGGCTTTCATCCCGACCCTTCGGATGGCTGCCCCGATGGCACCGCCACGATGCTGCTCTTTGGTCCCGCAGAGCCCGGATTTTGGCCCCGGATGATGGACGAGCCTGAAATGCACGATCGCGCCGCCGACCCGATCGACCGCTGGTCCACACGTGTTGTCGGTGCCCTGGCGGCTGACCTTCAGGGCGCGCCGCTCTTTCCCTTTGGCGGGCCGCCCTACCAGCCCTTCATCGCCTGGGCCGCGCGCACGGGCCGCGCCTGGCCGTCGCCTGTGGGCATGCTGGTCCATGACCGCGACGGGTTGATGATCTCGATCCGGGGGGCCGTCGCCCTGCCCGCCCATGTCGATCTGCCTGCCCCCGGCCCCCGGCCCTGCGAGGCCTGTGCCGCGCCCTGCCGCACCGCCTGTCCGGTGGTCGCATTGGGGCCGGACGGCTATGACGTGGCGGCCTGTCATGGGTTTCTTGAGACGGCGGCAGGGGCCGACTGCATGACCATGGGCTGCGCTGCCCGGCGAGCGTGCCCCGTCAGCGCCACCTCGGGCCGGCTGCCCGCGCAATCGGCCTATCACATGAGGCAGTTTCACAAATGACCCTGACCCTGATCCTGGTCCGCCACGCAAAATCCGACTGGGATGACCCGCGCCTTTCCGATCACCAGCGCCCACTGAATGCCCGTGGCCGCCGCGCCGCGCCGCGCATTGGCGCGTGGTTGGGGCAAGCGGGCATCGCCCCGCAAGAGGCGTTGGTGTCAGACGCCATGCGCAGCCGCGAAACCTGGAGCTATATCCAAAGCCATCTTCCGGGTGCCCCCCCGCCGACCCTGTCGCCCGGCCTCTATCTGGCCGGTCCCACCGCGATGCTGACCCATCTGCATGCGGCGGCCGCCACGACCGTCGCCCTGGTGGCGCATAACCCCGGCACCGGCACACTGGCCGCGATGCTGGCCGCAACGCCACCGGCGCACCCGTCCTTTTACCGCTACCCGACAGGGGCGGCCACGGTGCTGGAGTTTGACGTTGAGGCCTGGACCGCAGTCGAGCCCGGCACGGGCCGCATCCGGGGCTTTGCGATCCCGCGCGAATTGCCCGATCCGGCATAAAAAAACGCCCCGGTCGCGAAAACCGGGGCGCGTCTTGTCGTCGGTGCGCCTCGTCAGTGGCCCAGAATCTGGCTCAGGAACAGCTTGGTCCGGTCGCTTTGCGGGTTGTTGAAGAACTCTTCCGGCTCGTTTTGTTCGACGATCTGGCCGGCATCCATAAAGATCACCCGGTTCGCCACCTGCCGCGCAAAGCCCATCTCGTGGGTCACGCAGAGCATGGTCATGCCCTCTTCGGCCAGCTGGATCATCGTATCGAGAACCTCCTTGATCATCTCAGGGTCGAGCGCCGAGGTCGGTTCGTCAAAGAGCATGATCCGCGGCCGCATGCAGAGCGAGCGCGCGATGGCCACGCGCTGCTGCTGACCGCCCGATAGCTGGCCGGGATATTTTTCGGCCTGCTCGGGGATCTTGACCTTGTTGAGGAAATACATCGCGGTTTCCTCGGCCTCTTTCTTGGGCGTTTTGCGCACCCAGATCGGGGCCAGCGTCAGGTTTTCCAGCACCGTCAGATGCGGGAAGAGGTTGAAATGCTGAAAGCACATGCCAACCTCTGACCGGATCTTGTCGATGTTTTTCAGATCATTCGACAGCTCGGTGCCATCGACCACGATCTTGCCCTGCTGATGTTCCTCCAGCGCGTTGATGCAGCGGATCAGCGTCGATTTACCCGACCCTGACGGCCCGCAAATCACGATCCGTTCGCCCTGGTTCACCGTCAGATCAATGTCGCGCAGCACGTGAAACGTGCCGAACCACTTGTTCATATTGGTGATTTCGATGGCCACCTCATCGGACACGGTCATCTGCGACCGGTCGGTGGCCCGTTCTTGCGTTGATGTATCAGTCATATCAAACGTTCCTTAGCGATGCCCGGTGTGAAGCTTGCGCTCCAACCATTGCGAATAGCGGGACATGGAAAAACAGAAGATCCAGAAGCAGAGCCCGATGAAGATGAAAAGCTCCCAATAGATGCCGTTCCATTCACTGGAGGCGCGGATCAGGTTGGAAAAGCCGATCGGGTCGGAAAGCCCCACGAACACCACCAGCGTCGTGTCCTTGAAAAGGCCGATAAAGGACGACACGATTCCGGGGATCGAGATCTTCAGCGCCTGCGGCAGGATGATCAGCTGCATGGACTGCCAGTAATTGAGGCCCAGACTGTCGGCCCCCTCATACTGACCGCGCGGCAATGCCGCGAGACCGCCCCGCACAACTTCCGCGATATAGGCCGAGGAAAACAGGGTCACCATGATGATCACCCGCAGCAGGATGTCAAAGCTCGTGCCCGTGGGCAGGAAGTAGTTCAACAGCAGGGACGCGGTAAAGAGCCACACGATCAGCGGAACGCCCCGGATCACCTCGATGAAGATCACCGAACATTTGTTGATGATGAAGAGATCCGATTGCCGCCCGAGCGCCAGAAAGACACCGATGGGCAATGAGATGATGATGCCCGTGATGCCGATGACCAGCGCCAGAAGAAAGCCGCCGAACTCATCCGAGCCGATCGCCTCGATCCCGATAGGCAGGATACCTTGCAGGGCATTGCCCACGGTGCCCGCGAAATAGAGCCAGTAAAGGATCGGCAGGATAATCGCCGCCAGTGTCGCCCCGAGCGATCCGAGAAAATCCTGCGTATAGGTCAGCACGGCCCAACCCAGGACAAAGCCAAGCGCAACGGCCACCGGCCCCCAGATCGACCCGCCCCAGAGCAGGAAATAGGCGATGAAGGGCACCGTTGCCGTCAAGATCAACAGCTTGCGCGGCGCGTTTTCAAACAGGATCGGGGCCACGGCCGCCCCAAACAAGATCAGCGTCAGGATCGGTCGCCAATAAAGCTCGGAGGGGTAGAACCCGAACAACAGCTGGTGCCAGCGATCGGCGATGACCGCCCAACAGGCAACCTCACGGCCCTCGCCATAAAGCGTGTCCCTGATCTCGCGGCACTCGCGCAGCGACTCGGCATTCCAGATGCCGCCCAGAACCCAGGGGCTGATACCCGCCAGCACGTAATAGATCACGTAAAGGGCCACCAGCGTCATCAGGGCATTGGGGATCGAGGAGAAGAGGTTCTCGCGCGCCCATCTGAGGGCACCCATCTCGGAGGCAGGCGGGGCCTGCTCGGCGAGCATTTCGGTGCGCACGAACGCCTGGCTATGTGAGTGAGTCATCTCAGCGCTCCTGCAATTTTACGGAGGCATTGTAGAGGTTCATCACCCCGGCAATCGCCAGCGACGTAATCAGATAGAACAGCCCCAGCAAGAGCATCCCCTCCAGCTCACGGCCCGTCTGGTTGATGGTGATCCCGCCCAGCGTCGCGCGCACATCCATGTAGCCCACGGCAATGGCCAGCGACGAGTTCTTGGTCAGGTTCAGGTATTGCGAGATCAGGGGCGGAATGATCACCCTGAGCGCCTGTGGCAGCACGACAAGGTTCATGGTCCGGTTCGGACGCAGGCCAAGCGCGCCCGCGGCTTCGGTCTGGCCATGGCTGACCGATATGATCCCGGCGCGCACGATCTCGGCGATAAAGGCCCCGGTATAGAGCGACAGCGCGAACCAAAGCGCGATCAGCGAATTGCGCAGATGCAGCCCGCCGCCAAAGTTAAAGCCGCGCAATTCCGGGTAATTCAGCGTCACGGGCCGGCCCAGGATGAAATAGATGATCAGCGATGGCACAACAAAAAGCGCCAGCGACACCCAAAAGACCGGCAGGATATCCCCGGTCTCTTCCTGGCGTTTGCGCGCGTGTCTGCGGAAAAAATAGATGCCGACCAGCGACGCCACGAAAACCAGGATCAAGACCAGCGATCCCGGCCCCCAATCCAGCCCCGGGATATAAACGCCCCGGTTGGTGACGGCGACCGAATCGAACAGGTTCATCGTCGCGGCAGGATCATCGCCGCGGAAATCGCGCGGCTGCGGGGTCGATTCCGTCATCACGGCAAAGATGGCAATGATCCACAGCAGCAGCGGGATATTGCGGAACGCCTCGACATAGACGGTCATCAGGCGGCCAACGATCCAGTTCTTGGAAAGACGCAACACACCGGCGATCACACCCACCACGGTCGCGGTGATACAGCCCAGGAACGCCACAAGCAGCGTGTTCAGAATACCGACCAGAGCGGCCCGCGCATGGGTGCTGTCATTGGTGTATTCGATCAGGCGCTGGTTGATGTCGTAGCCTGCGCGCTGCGACAAGAATCCGAAATCGAAATCCTTGCCCAGGACAGACAGGTTCTGGATCGTGTTATTGGCCAGCCAGGCAATGCCGGCCAGGATCAGGATCAGGGCCACGACCTGAATGGTCATCGAACGATAGCGGCTGTCGTAAATAAGCTGGCTAAGTCGGAAGGACTCGGCAGGCGGGTCTGAAATTGCTGACATAGCAGGGAACCCCGGTTCTGTTGGCTAAGCCGATCCATCCGACGCTGCCTCGTTTATCCGGGCGGTCTGGTCGATCGGTCATTATGCTTTGCTCTGAATGAAAGAAGGGCGCGAGCATGGCCCGCGCCCTTCCTGTCAGTTCTTAGCGGAACGGCGGCGAATAGAGCAGCCCGCCATCGGTCCATTGTGCGTTCAGACCACGCGAGAGGCCAATCGCCGAGTTTTCGCCGATATTGCCTTCAAAGAGCTCGCCATAGTTGCCAACGGCCGAGATCGCCTGCAGCGCCCAACCGGCGTCCAGACCCAGCATACCGCCCAGTTCACCTTCGGTGCCCAGCAGACGGTTGATCTCGGGGTTGTTGGTGCCAGCGGCCAGTTCAGCCACGTTGGCCGAGGTCACGCCCAGCTCTTCTGCTGCGATCAGCGCGTTCAGCGTCCAGCGGACGATATCGCCCCACTCGTTGTCGCCATGGCGCACCAGCGGACCGAGCGGCTCTTTCGAGATGATCTCGGGCAGAACGACATGGGCTGCCGGATCCTCGAAGGTGGCGCGCGTTGCGGCCAGACCGGAGGCGTCTGTCGTGTAGACGTCGCATGCGCCAGCAAGATACTGCTGCTGTGCTTCGGCGTTGGTTTCGATCGGAACCGGCTCATAACTCATGTTGTTCGAGCTGAAGAAGTCAGCCAGGTTCAGTTCGGTGGTGGTACCGGTCTGGATGCAGACGGTCGCCCCGTCCAGTTCCAGCGCCGAGGACACGCCCAGATCGCGCGGAACCATAAAGCCCTGACCATCATAATAGTTGATGCCCACAAACTCGAACCGAAGGTCGACGTCGCGGCTGAAGGTCCAGGTTGTGTTCCGGGCCAGCATGTCGATCTCACCCGAGGCAAGCGCCGTGAAACGGGTCTGGCCAGTGGTGGGGACAAAGTTCACGGCGGCGGGATCGTTGAAAACAGCGGCCGCGACAGCACGGCAAACGCCGACGTCAAAGCCTTCCCATTCACCGCTGGCATTCGGCGCGGCAAAGCCGACCAGACCGGTGGTGACGCCGCAGTTCAGTTCGCCGCGTGCGCGAACCTCATCCAGCGTTTGTGCGGACACAACGCCAGCGACAAGGCCAGTCACAGCTAGCGTGCCGAGAAATACGGATTTTTTCATTTTTACCTCTTCCTGATGGAACGCCGCATGAGGGTGAGCCCACGGGCGGTTTTTTTGACCATTGTGGCCATTTCTATTGCGCCGGAGATGCCAAGGCCCCTCCCAACAACCCTTAATTGGGCAAATCTGGCCGTGCAGGTCAAGGGTTCGTTCCGGGGAAAACGGCGCAGCCCGTCCTTACGCGGGGTAAAGAGCGGCCTTTTCTGTGACGCCAGCGACTGCTTTTTCTGCGGCTCCCGCCGGATCAAGCGCCCGCACTGAGCTCCAGAAAGCGAGCCGCATGCAAAAAGGCCGCGCGCTTGATTTCGGCGGCTTCGCCGGCCTCATCATCCGCGCCCCATTGCGAGACCTGCCAGTCCTCATCGATTCGGCTCAAGGCCCAGGCCGCCTGCGGATCGCCCGCACCGTCAGCAACCCATAGCCCCAGGACCAGCGACCCCGAAAGGGTCACCAGATCGTGCAAAGCCGTCATCGAAAAGGGTCGAAATCCCGATACGGCGGCCGCCAAAGCGGTCAGGCTGGCGGACGGGTGATCGGCGGGCAGCACCCCCTGAACCACCACCAGCGGCGCGCCATAGCGCCCGGCCGCCCAGTCAAGAACCGGATTCCAGCCCTTGTTTTGCAGGTCGATCAGGCCATCAGGGTGACCCGCACGGTGACACAGCAGATCGGTCTCGCCATAGCCCGCCAGCATCGCGGCCACCTCTGCGTGTTGCGGGGTGACCTTATCAAGCGCCGCATTGGACGAACGTGTCATCGGCATCGTGCCCGGGTCGATCTCGCCCTCTTGTGCCTGCCACTCCGCTGCCACCGCCTCGGCCAACGCGCGGGTCGGCAGCGCCAGCAACGTCTTGAGCGGGGTGCGCACCGGGCGGCCATCAAGCCGCACTTCGAAACCGGTTTCACCTTCGACGATGCTGGCCTCCTGCCAAAATCGTCTGGCTTTCCAATCGCTCATTGCAGCCCCCATAGTCGGTCAAGGCAGGGCATCAGAGCGCTGAAATCCTCCAGCAGATCGACGGCCCCGGCCTGAAACAATCTTTTGCGGTTGTGATAGCCCCAGGTCACGCCAATCGGGTGAACTCCGGCGTTTCGACCCATTTCCATGTCAAACGCCGTATCCCCGAGAATCGCCGCATCGCGCCCGTCGACACCGGTTTCGGTCAGGCAGGCGCGGATCATTTCGGGGCTTGGTTTGGAGGCGTGATCATCGGCTGTCTGCACGGATTGAAACACCCCCTCCAGCCCGTGCATTTCGATCACATGCGCCATGCCACGGCGCGATTTCCCCGTCGCCACAGCCAATAGAATATCATGGCGTGCGGCCAGTGCATCCAGCGCAGCCCGCGCCCCCGGATAGAGCGGCGACAGATCCGCCTCGCCCTCGGCCCGCAGATCGGCAAACCCCTGTTTGTAGCCTTCGATGATGCGGGTCTTTGTGGTGGCATCGGCGTCGGGGGCCAAATGATCGACCAAGACCGGCAGCGACAGGCCAACCACGCCCAAAACGGCGGCCCGGTCGGGCACGGCCACCCCAACACCGTCAAACGCGCGCGCCATGGCGGCCAGGATATGCGCCTGGCTGTCGATCAGCGTGCCATCGACATCAAAGATCACCAGCCGCAGCGGCGCGGTCAAATCCCGGGCTCCTCAAAGGGATCGGCGGGCACGTCGCGTTCGTGCCAATCAAGCGTGTCCCAGGTGCGCTTCATATGGTCGGGCATCGGCGCGATCAGGTTGATCTGCGCGCCGGTAAAGGGATGCTCAAAGCTGAGCGACCTTGCATGCAGATGCAGCTTGCGGCTGATTTCACCGCCCAATTGCGCGCCCCACCCATCGCCCAGGTTTTCCTGCCCCGATCCGCCATATTTGCCATCGCCGATGATCGGATGGCCAAGCTCGGCCATATGGGCGCGCAGTTGATGGGTGCGCCCGGTGATCGGAACCATGGCGACCCAGCTGACCCGCCCGCCAAGCGCCGACAGGGTGGCGTAATCGGTGGTGGCGCGCTTGGCCCCTTCGGTTGTTTCCACCTCGCGCGGGTGGATGCAGAGCATCTTTTCGCCCTCGCCGCCGCGCCCGTGGCCGGGGGCCTTCACCAGCCCGTATTTGATCGTGCCCATGCGCGGATGCGGCACGCCCGCAACCGCGCCCCAATAGATCTTGCGCGTGCCGCGATGCCGGAACGTCGCCGTCAGCTTGGCCGCCGCGCTCCGCGTGCGCGCCATCAGCAAGACGCCCGAAGTATCCTTGTCCAACCGGTGCACCAGGCGCGGTTTTTCATCGAGGCCAAAACACAGCGCATCAGACAGCCCGTCGATATGGCGGGTCTGCCCGGTGCCGCCTTGCGTCGGCAATCCCGGCGGTTTGTTGAGCGCAATGATATGATCGTCGCGGTAGAGCACCATGTTGCGCATCATCGCGGCATCGGCATCGGTAATTTTCACCCGCGTCGTGGCGGGCGCGTCGATCACGTCATCGGGCAAGGGCGGCACGCGCACCATCTGACCTGCCTGTAATCGGCTATTGGCCTTGACCCGGCCACCATCGACCCGGATTTCGCCCTTGCGGCAGAGCTTTTCGATCACGCCATGCGAGATATGCGGAAACTGGCGGCGGAACCACCGGTCCAGCCGTTGATCCGCGTCATCGCGGCCGATCTCGATCGTCTGAACCCGGCTCATGCAAATACCCCCCGCGCAACCATCAGCCCCAGAACAAGACCGACCAGCGACAACACCACCGACATCACCACATAAAGCACCGCAGCCCCCAGATCGCCGCGTTCGTAAAGCGTGATCGCCTCAAGCGAAAAGGCCGAAAACGTGGTGAACCCGCCCAAAAGCCCCGTCATCACGAAAGGCGACAGAGGCGTCAGACCGCGATGCGCCGCGGCCACGACGAAAACGCCCATCAGAAACGAGCCGATGACATTGACCGCGATGATCGCGACGGGAAACGGGTTATGGCCCACCGCGCGCACAATCATGATCCCCGCCGAATAGCGCAGGCTCGCCCCGATTGCGCCGCCAAGCGCCACTTGCAGAAGGGTTGTAAACATGGCCGGGGTGTGTGGCTTTGGGCGGCGCTTGTCAACCGCCCTGCCGCTTGTCGCGCAGCTTTGCGAAATAGGCCACCCGCTTGGCCAGGTCGCGTTCAAACCCGCGTTCCACGGGCTGATAATACGCCTCGCGCGGCATATCCTCAGGGAAATAATCCTGCCCCGAAAACCCATCCTCGGCTTCGTGATCATAGGCATAGCCCGCGCCATAGCCCTGATCCTTCATCAGCCCGGTCGCCGCGTTCAGGATATGTTTGGGGGGCGGGGCCGATCCGGTCTTGGCCGCCGCCCGGCGCGCCGCCTTGTAGGCCACGTAGATCGCGTTCGATTTCGGGGCCAGCGCCAGATAGGCCACCGCCTCGGCCAGTGCCAATTCGCCCTCGGGGCTGCCCAGACGTTCATAGGTTTGCCAGGCATCCAGACAAAGGCGCTGCGCCTGCGGATCAGCCAGCCCGATATCCTCGACCGCCATTCGGGTGATGCGACGGGCCAGAAACCGGGGATCTTCGCCACCCTCCAGCATCCGGGCAAACCAGTAGAGCGCGGCATCGGGATCGGATCCGCGCACCGATTTATGCAGCGCGGAGATCAGGTTGTAATGGGCGTCGCCAGATTTGTCATATTGCGCCGCGCGCCGGTTCAGCCGCTGACCCAGCTGCGACGGATCAAGCGGCTCTGCCACCGTCCAAGCCGCCACCTGTTCGACCAGGTTAAGCAGCGCCCGACCATCGCCATCGGCCATCTCGCGCAAGCTGCGCCTGGCACCGTCATCCAGCGGCAGCGCGTGCTCCAACGCGGCCTCGGCGCGCTGCAACAGCTCCTCCAGGTCATCATCCGACAGCCGCTCCAGCACCAGAACCTGGCTGCGCGACATCAGGGCGGCGTTCAGCTCGAAGGAGGGGTTTTCGGTGGTCGCACCCACCAGAAGAATCGTGCCATCCTCCATATGCGGCAGAAACCCATCCTGCTGCGCCTTGTTAAAGCGGTGGATCTCATCGACGAAAAGCAGCGTGCCGCCCCCGTTCGCGCGCCGGATCTTTGCCGCCTCGAACACTTTTCGCAGATCGGGAATGCCCGTGAAAATCGCGCTGATCTGCACGAAATGCAGATCGCTTTCCTGCGCCAGCAACCGCGCGATAGTGGTCTTGCCCACACCCGGCGGCCCCCAGAACACCAACGAACCCAAAGCCCCCGCATCCAGCATCACCCGCAGGCTGCCCTCGGGCCCCAGCAGCTGTGCCTGGCCGATGACCTCCGACAGCATGCGCGGGCGCAGCCGGTCGGCCAGGGGGCGCGGACCGGGCGCATCAGCGGTGTCAGGTGGGGCAGTCGCAAATAGATCGGCCATGCCCGCATCCTATAGCAGTTTCGGGGAAACCTGAATCATTTAACGTCGCATGAAATCAAAGATTTCAACGCGTTAATTGGGGGCAGCTGTCTTGGCGGGGCCAAGACATGCCGCAGATGTTTCGTAGGAACGGGAAAAGCCCAGTGGCAGACCCCGTCCCGAAGTTCAGTGCATTTTCGTTGCCATGCTGATTGTAACGCAGCGGCTTTCCTCGCCCTCCATTTCGAGGACGCGGCCGGCCGGCTGACAATCCAGGCCGACACGACGGGCCAGACGCGGCGATTTGGCCGGGATCAGCCCCAGAACCGAGGTCGCGCCCAGTTCGCGCGCCGAGCTCACCATTTCCGAGATCAACTGCATCTGCACCCGCATCCGCAGCTTGGCGGGCACATCGCGGCTGACGAAGACCCGGCTGCTTTCCCAGATATGCGGCGCCACGGGGGCCTGTTGATCCAACAGATCCGACGGGATCGTATCCAGCAGCCCGCGCTGTGCGTCGCGGATCATATAGCTGTAGATGCCGCAGCGGTGGATCGTGGGCGTTAAACGCACACCGGCCAGAACCTGACCAAATTCATGCACCGCGATCCAGCGGCTCGCGGGCGTATCATACTGGTCGAACTCCATGCCATTGGCTTGGGGAAGATCCCAGTTATTCTGGACAATGAACGTCTGGTGACGTGCGCGCAGCATATTTGCGAACAGCTCACCGTGGTTGTGCATGTTCTCGAAGGAAAGGGTCGTGACTTGCATTGAGGTGCCTCCTGGTTGGCGGTTGAAAAACCTGCACCGAGGCAACTGCGTCTGCTGTCATAGTAATCGGAATTCCCGTGCTTTTTGTAATGCTTCAGCCGTGGTTCGCGCACCCAGACGAACCCTAGCCGATGACAGGCGCGCCTTTAGCGCGCTTTCGGAAATACCCAGCTTGGCAGCCGCTGCGGTATGGCGATCACCATCGGCGATCAGGCGTAGCGCCTCGATCTGAGCCTTGGTGAGTTCTGTCGGCGGGGCCGCAGCATCATGCAGGGCCCTTGCGACCACTGCGATGGCGTCAATCTCCGCATCGGTAAATTCGCGATCTGACCGGGCACCGCCGATGATCGAGCGTGACGTGATCGGCCCACAAGAGACCACTGCACCAAACAATAGATCGTGCCGCTTGGCTTTCTGCATGATGCTGAAAGGATCCGGCAGCCTGATTTCGCTCCATCTGGTCTGGCCACTGATACCGATCCCCCAGAACACCAGAGGGTCGCGCAGCGCATAGGCGTTATCCTGATATTCCTGTTGCCAGGCGGCGGGATATGTACTGCGCATGATGAGTGGGGAGGCAAAGCGGATGTGCAGCCCAACGGTGTAACCCATTGGAGCGAGCGAGCCTAACTGGTTAAGCAATGATATGAGTACTCTACTATTGGGCATGTCTATTTAGACAGGTTGTCTGAATTCGGGCCGATCGTAAAGTGCAAATATTACCAATAGCTAGGCGAGTCGAATGTCCGAGAAGATAAATCCGGATCTTTTCGCGCGTCTGATGGGCCTGGCCCACCCGGCGCGCAGAGATCTTCTGGAATTCATGGGGGAGACCCCGATTGAGGAAGCCGAGCTGGCGCGGCTGATCGACGAGATGGCGCAACGAGGCAAGGTCAAACCGGCACCCAAGCCATCCTGACGAATCGCGCACGACAACAGCCCGCCGCACGAGAAAACCCCGCCCTTTTCGAAAAGGCGGGGTTTCGTGTCTCTCGGGGTTAGGCGGCGTGTCGCGAAGGCACGCCGCAAGCCCGCCGGTGCTTATTCGGCCTCTTCGGCCTCGACGCGGGCACGATCGGCGGCGCCTTTGGCATCGGTGTCGCGATCGACGAACTCGATGATCGCCATCGGGGCCATGTCACCATAGCGGAAGCCCGCCTTCATGATGCGGACATAGCCGCCCTGACGCTCGGCGTAGCGCGGCCCGAGAATGTCAAAGAGCTTTGCCACATAGGCATCCTGCTTGAGCTGGCTTGCGGCCTGACGGCGG
>Ga0316207_10001649_pt1 | contig 26231 bp, 27 predicted proteins | sample 6weekpyrite_MG_FD_204943 | JGI IMG/M metagenome (GOLD analysis project Ga0316207, IMG submission 204943) | Microbial mat bacterial communities from mineral coupon in-situ incubated in ocean water Damariscotta River, Maine, United States -... | ecosystem: Environmental > Aquatic > Marine >... | reverse complement strand
AAAGACAAATGAGAAAAATCGCAGGCGACTATACATCGCCTGCCGATCTTTTCTATGCATTAGCAAACTAATCAATTCAGATCGGATGAATTGCTTTCGCCATATCAATCTATTTGCGACAGAACCATTAAATTTTCTGACGCAATCGCCTTCACGCCACCAGGTTTGAGCAGCGTGAATAGCGTCATTAATAAGTGAACTGATAAATCGAAGAGTGTTCGCATGGTCAAAATCATACTGCGTTTTCATGATTTGGCAGGCAGTCGTAAACTACTGATTTGTTAAGTTGCCTACGGTTTCGCAACACACAGGCTTTGGCTCCCATTATTACATTTGTATAGACAGCCCCTGCCATAAGACTTTGTGATATTTTTTTAGGAACCCATTTTTGGATATTTTATCAACGAAATTAAATCTAAAGTTGACTGTAAATTCAGGTAATAAAACTATCATTTGCAAGCATACTTTCAGTATGATTAAATAAGACAACCTAGTTCAAATGTTAAATGTTAGTTTGCTAACCTCAAACAATAACAAATCATAAAAATCACATTGTGGGATAAGGAAATAGGGGTGAGCTGGTTCAATTCAATCATTGCCTTATAAATGGGTAATGCCTTCCAATATGTTTGTAACCAATAGTTAATCAAATAGGCACATCGATCAAAATTTGTTTGTGTGTAAATTATAAACTTTCCATCGATATGAATACATCAGGTAATTATTTATTATCCTGGTGAAGTTTCAATTGATTAGTATATAGCTATAAAGAATATCTTGAGAGAATCAGGAAAATTAAGGCACTCTGATGCTAAACGTTTTTAAATGAGTGCATTGGAACTTAATGTTTTGTGTGTTGTTTGTTCATATGTAAGTAGAAGTATCACAGCAAGGATTAGCTAATCCACGGTTATAGGGCCTTTGTTATATGTCGACAAAAAAACTGGTGCTTATACTAATTATATTATAGGGAAATATTTTATGAAACGATCTAAATCTCCATTTCTGCGTATGCTGTTTTTTCTCGTATTTGTTACTGCGAACGCTAACGCCGCCGTCTTTCAAGTAACTAAAACCGATGACACAAATGATGGTGTATGTGATAGCGACTGCTCTCTTCGAGAGGCTGTTATCGAAGCAAATATAACAGAAGGCTTAGACACCATTGAATTGCCTGCCGGCATATACAATTTAAATATAATAGGTATTGGTGAAGATAATAGTGAAACCGGGGATTTAGATATTGCCGAAGATCTCATCATCATTGGTGAGGGAAGAGAGCTAAGCATAATAAATGGACTTGGTAAAGATCGTGTGTTTCAAGTTAAACAGCTTGGGGAGTTTGAGCCAACTATTTCATTAACAATCAATAATATCACTATAAGAAATGGTTTTACTGCTGAACTCTATTCTACAGGTGCCGGTGTTTTATTCGAAAGTAATGGAACCTTAAGCATTGAAAATAGCATGCTAACAAAAAACCACAGTACTTTTTATGGTGGCGCATTGGAGGTGCGGAGTTTTAGCAGTAGCTTTTTAATCCCGGAAACAATTCTCAATGTCTCTAACTCAATCATTACCGATAACTGTGCAACTTCTGGTGTTGCTATTGATGGAGATGGTCATTGGAATATTACTGATTCAACGATTTCACATAATGGTGGCTGGTTTGTTCCTGAGCAAGGCCAAGCCTTCGACTGCCAAGTTAATGAGGCTGGTGGTGGCATGTATTTAAACAGGGTCAATGCCACGATACGTAATACAAGTATAATTGGTAATAAAGCAATTGGTGGTGGCGGTATATACATTTACTGCTGTTCTATAGAGATTACTAATACAACTATTGCACAGAACTCTACTTATTTATATAACGGGGGTGGTCTTGAAAATTATGGAGATTTGAAAATCGTCAATAGCACAATCGTTCATAATACATCGAATGGTTATGCTGGCGGTATTAATAGTGGCCAGCCTGTCAGTGTAGTTAACACCATTGTAGCCAATAACGTAGCGTCTGTTGGCCCTGACTGTTATGGACCGGTAGAATCATTGGGTAATAACTTAATTGGTGATACATCTGATTGTGGATTTGCTCCAGATGCAAATAATACAGATCTCTATGGCCTTCCTGAGTTAGATGTTTTTGTAGATGACGGTGCGCCAGGCAGTGGATATTATCCTCTACTATCAAATAGCATTCTTATTGATGCAGGAAATGATGTTGAATGCCCCGATGATGATCAACGCGGTATGCTTCGCCCTGCAGATGGTAATGGAGACAACATAGCGAATTGTGACATCGGTGCATATGAAGTTATTCCTGATGTTACGCCAGTTATTGTAGCCCAAATTGACGTCAAACCAAATGACACAACAAATATAATCAATTTAAATGCCGGAGGTGTAGTTCCAATTGCCATCCTCTCAACAGTTGATTTTAATGCCTTGGATATCGACACCAGCTTAAATGATGATGGAAGCGGAAAAATAACATTCTCTGGAGCCTCTGCAAAAATTAAAGGTAAAAGTGGCAGTTATACTTCGACGAGTGATGTGGATGGTGATGGTGATTTGGATTTAGTTATCCATTTTCATATAACGGAAATTGATCCAGTTCTTTTTGAAATAGATGGTTCAATAAAATATGCATCGATCAGCGGTGTACTTTACGATGAATCTCCGTTTACCGGTAGAGATAATATTACGATTGTTAAAGAATAGTGGATAGTGTGGTTTTACTCGATAGAGAATTCAGTCATTCATGACTGAATTCCTGTGTGTTGCGAAACCGTAGGCAACTTAACAAATCAGTAGTTTACGACTGCCTGCCAAATCATGAAAACGCAGTATGATTTTGACCATGCGAACACTCTTCGATTTATCAGTTCACTTATTAATGACGCTATTCACGCTGCTCAAACCTGGTGGCGTGAAGGCGATTGCGTCAGAAAATTTAATACTCAGGCAGCAATTGATCGTGACTCAACGCGCAAGAAAACGAGCACCCAACCTCAAAACGTCCGATCGTATTATATTCGGATTCCTTTGTGCCTTGATCAGACCGAATCGACTACGCAAAATAGCGATCATCGTAAAACCAAACACTTTTCTAAAACTGCATAAAGCATTGGTGGATCGAAAGTATCGTCAACTTTATTCAAATAAAGTAAGTAAGCCACCGGGACGAAAACCGCCTTCACAAACACTCATTGATCTCGTGTTAGAGATGAAGCAACGCAACCCTGATTATGGCTATCGACGCATTGCCATGCAGATATTTCAGAGTTTTGACATTAGAATCAGTTGCTTTACGGTCGGTCGTATTCTAAGAAAATATGGCCACTCCTTGCCAAGCGGAGGCGGTCCGTCATGGCTGACTTTTATCGACCACATGAAGGATAGCCTATGGTCAGTGGATCTATTCCGTTGTGAATCGATACACTTACGGTCACATTGGGTCATGGTTGTCATGGATCAATTTACACGGCGAATAATTGGCTTTGCGGTTCATGTGGGAGATCCTCATGGCGTCGCCGTGTGTTGTATGTTTAACAACATCATTGCAGGCAAAAGCCCGCCAGAATATTTAAGTTCTGATAACGATCCGCTGTTTGAATTCCATCGCTGGCAAGCCAATCTGCGTGTCATTGAGGTCAAAGAAATTAAAAGTGTTCCAGGCTGTCCGACTTCCCATCCGTTCATCGAGCGTGTCATAGGATCTTGCCGAAGGGAGCTGCTAGATCATACCCTTTTTTGGAATGAGCGTGATCTGTTAAATAAGTTAAATCACTTCAAACACTATTACAACGAAACCCGAGGCCATGGGTCTTTAAACGGTGGTACACCTCAACAAGAAGCAAATCCCAACACGACAGTCCAAAACGTTGCCAGTCTTGACGGCTATCGATGGCAAAAGCACTGTCGTGGGCTTTTCCAAACACCCATTGCTGCTTGATTTATGAAATCGCAACACACAGGGTTTATTAAACGATTTTGTGTAAGCGCCCCATCTAACCATCTTTAATCATCACATTATTTCAAGCACCCTAAGCTCAGCAATAATTTATAAGGGATGCAAAGTGAAAGACAATTCCACCAGAAAAAATAAAGCCTACTGGCAAGCGCATGTTAACGCTTGTCGTTCAGCGAGCACAATGACAGCCTATGCCAAACAACACCGAATTGACGTAAATCAACTTTATGCCTGGAAATCTAAGCTGTTTAAATCCCATCCACCAAAAGAGGTCGCAACAGTTGCAGACAGCGCAGCACAGTTTGAAAAAATTGAAATCCGAAAAAACAATAATACACCACGGTGTTGCAAAATTACGCTACCCAATCAAATTTGCATTGAGCTTCCTCTGATCGATGAGCTCCATGAGCTGGCCTTGCTGATTAATGAATTGGGACAAGAGTCATGATGCGTCCAGACTGCTCAATCCAAACAGTTTATCTCTGTAAAGCCGCTGTGGACTTCAGGAAAGGCATAAATGGTCTGACGGTGTTAGTGGAAAGCACATTAGCCCTTTCTCCATTTACCGAGCACTTGTTTGTTTTTGTGAATAGGCGTCGCGATAAAATCAAAATATTGTACTGGGAGAAGAGTGGTTTCTGTTTGTGGCAAAAACGGTTGGAAAAAGAAAAATTCAAATGGCCTCGACAGGCCGAAGGGGAAGTCATTACACTCACCGGCCAACAACTCAACTGGTTATTAGATGGTTATGACTTACGGCAAATGCAGCCGCATGCAACACTCCGTTATGCATCGGTTTTATAAAGCAATCGTTGAAAATTAAGCGGTGAAATGATTGTTGATATGATATGCTTTTTGTTATGCAAAAACGCACATCTTCGCTGCCTAATGATATTGAATCGCTACAGTCACTCGCCCGCGAGCAACAGGTACTCATCAATGCATTGACTGAACAGCTTCGTCTTTTTAAGCATCACCGCTTTGGCGCCAGCAGTGAAAAAACCAGTCCAGATCAGTATCAGCTGTTTAATGAAGCCGAGCTTGAATGCGATCAAGTCGAAGATGAGCAAACTGAAACACAAACTGTTGCGGCGCACACCCGAAAAAGAGGCCATCGTAACGGTTTATCAAAAGACTTGCCGCGCATTGAAGTCATGCATGACTTGCCTGATGCAGAAAAAATCTGCGCCTGTGGTTGTGAAAAAACCTGTATCGGTGAAGATACCAGTGAACAACTGGAAATTATTCCGGCACAAGTGCGTGTCATACGCAATATTTTTCCCAAATACAGTTGCCGTCACTGTGAAGAACAGGGTGTTCAACGTGCAAAGCCACCATTAAGCCCAATTCCACGAAGCAATGTCACGGCGGGATTGCTGGCCTATATCATCATCGCCAAATTTCTGGATGCACTACCTTTCTACCGTCAGGAAAAAATCTTTGACCGACTGGGTGTTCTAGGGATTTTCCGTCTCAAAAAGACATACTCGATCTCCTCATGAAGCAGAGCGCCGCTAAACCTATACCGAGCAGACCAAAAATAGGGGGTTCTGATACAGGTTGCAGAACTACGGTATGCGTTGCATCGAATAGCGCCATACCTGTAAAGAGAGAACTCTCGGGTGCCGTGATTCCATTGATCGGATCAAATGTGAACTCTTGCCTAGAAAACTGTATTCCTGGAAGCGGATAGAATCCATTGTTAAAAGGGATCTGGAGAATCCCATTCTCAATGAAGAACTCAACATTGAAAGGGGAATCCAAAATAAGATCTACTTCTTGTGCACTTAAGAATTCTTCGAGGTTTACAATAGCGCTAAAAATTATATCATCTTCCGTTATTATCCCGTCACCAGTAAGGTCCCCAGCTGGAAAGAGATCAGGAATCGAGAAAGAAGAGCGTAGTGGATCCAGATCAAAAATAAAGTCGATTAGAGGTGTGAGGAAAAATTCTCCACTGTCTGCAGTATTTATTGCGCCGACGAAAAGATCGGCGGTTCCTGAGCCAGTCGTTTTCTGTCTAAAATCGGTATAACCCCATGGCCCGGAAAACGATGTAAGACCAGTTGGACCAATCACTTTTTCCTGTTTCAGCACTGTTTCGTTTTGGAATTTCCATTCGAGAGTCACACTCTTTCCTTGTGCACCACGTTCAATAATGACAGGTCTTTTAATCTGACTCAAACCAATAAATGGATTTTTATCCACGAAATTCAGCACTGTGCCAAACCTTTCAATGACTGTCTCTCCGATTATAAAGTCAGTCGTTGGTTTATCATCAATCGTAAATGGCACGACCTTTAAAACAAGCTTATCATTCCCCGTCCCAGCAACTTCGACAGTATCAATAATTACTGTTTTCCGACCTTGTGGGTCCGGTTTAATTGCATCAGGATTGAAACCTAATTTTTTTGCAGCATCTACACTGATTCGATTGTCAGGAAATCCCGTATCCCATAAGACGGAAGATGATGAAGAAGCATTGCCCTCGGTAAATTTTGTATTTTCCGTAAAGGGCCGACTCTTATCGATTTTAATAGGAAGTTTGATGGTTGAATTGGGTGTCTTATTAGGAGGCAAAAACCTAACATCATTGGATACAATCCCAAACTGTCCCGAACTATTAGGATTGTTACCAAATTTCTCGATCTTTTGTCGTTTCGGCCTGCTGGGATCAGTGACAGCAACGAGTCTATTTTTAATTAGATATTCTATTCCGATAGCGTCAAATGTAATGCCATCGCCTACTGTTGGAAAAAGATCAACTGCCGGACTAAGTTTTTGCTGATTAACATTTTTATCGGCATTTTTAATAATAGCGTTTGCTTCTCGCGGTTTCTGGGTTTGTTTCACAGCACTTAGGGGACCGACTCGGGCAGAAGTGGGTTTACCATCTTCGATCCCTAAGAGAGTGCCCGTAGCTAGCCTTAACCCCAGATCCGTGACATCACCAGTATCGAGTGTTGTGATGAGCGCACGATTGTTTTTGCCTGCCTGTACTACGACCTGCGGCGCAAAAATGCCACGTGTTGAGAATTCGTCCTCGATGGTAATTGAAGCGGCACTTGTGCTACCTATGGTTACAATGCAAGCACAAAAAATAAGGATTGAAAAATGTAATCTGCTCACTGTGCCCTCTCTTATAGAATCCCGGGTCCAGGTATAGGTAGAATAAACGGTTCTGTCGCATACTCATGGATGCGGATGAACTATGTTACGCTTCTGTGAGTATGTGACAGAACTCATCGGGTGACCAAATGGGCATGATCCCAGTAAAGGCCAACTCACTCTAGCCCATGACCTTCCATTCGAACCTTCTATTGATTTAAAATATATTTTCCAATTTTCTTTCTTCCGGGTTTCGATGATACATATTCTAAAGTGTCATCCTCTTTATTTAATTCCCCATCAGGCGCAATAATTTTTAACCAACCGCCATGCGCAACAGGTTTTGAGATATCTTCAATCAATGTTATTGTCTCTGCTTCTTTCATTTGCAGTGACCGTGGTGAAAGTACCGTAACTCTTCCTTTTTCGATTTCTGTTTTGTCTGGCGGTTGACTGAAGAGACTGTCCAGCGTACTCGCAATTTTCGACACATCCACAGTTTTCTCACCAACACTGCTTACTGAGATGGACAAATTACCACGGGTAAAATCTACCATTGCGACCACATTGGATCCTTGTTTCTTTCCGATAAAATTAATATCGCCAATCTGTGCCAGTTTACCCGTACCTCTGGGGATATCAGGCTGCATATTATGGTGAAGCTCAGCGCTTAAACGAATCTGTGCGTTGCGCCAATGATTGAGTTCAGCAATACTGATTCGCACCAATTGGTGACCTTCGCTGGCTTTTTTTTGCCACATGTAAACTTTTTCGTTTATATCATGCTCATCCTGCATAACAACTGATTTGACCAACTCCCAACCTCGCAACTCATTACCTGTCATACGGTAGTTATGATTGAAAATATGGCGTCCGGTTGTTGTTGCGGCAGCCCATTGTTCGATATCGTATTGCGGTTCCATAATCATTCTTTCCTTACAATACCCATAGTTCAGCGGTTATATGATAGATCTGCGTTGCCGGGTTGTGCCAGGTTGAGGTATACAACGATCACACCCTGTCGGAGTAGGTGGGCACAATCGCAATCGATAATTCATGGTGATGCAACCACCAAACAGCATATTCGTTGGCAATAAAGGTGTATGAGGCGCACTCGTGGGATCAGCATCGCTATCCACTTTTAGACAACCATCAAATACCTTATCGTTCTGTGTACAAGCGCCCTTCCAGGCTACCTCGTGGTAGCTAAAGCTACCCGAAAAAGGTATTGCCCAATTGGTGTAGCCAATGGCAATAATTGGATTCAAATCAAAACTCCATTCCATTCGTGATTGCCATAAATCACAACCAAGTAGATTCGATAAGGTTGAAACCGTATTAGCGCTGTCTGTACAATTAACTTTTTCACCAAGTCCCAGACCGCCATTCAATCTCTCGATCATTTCACTTAAATTGTATGTGCCCCAGCCGTAGAAAGTCTTCCCTCTTATCGTATCGTACGATACTCTACCACTGCCGTTATAATGTTGAGTAACTAAACTGGCTGCAGCATCTTTATTGGTCGTACCTTTCGCCCAATTACAGGCGATTTCCAACGCATCCGTCCAGGGCAAAGATGTACTGCCCGTGGTTTGTACCCAAGGCAGCGTCGGGGTTTCCAAAACGATAAAAATTCGATGCCGGGTAACTACTATATCTCGCCACCGATCACTGGTATGTAATCGCCATTGCCATCGCCACATGATATTGTAAGCATTGATGCCATGCGCATGAAAAGTTGTGTTCTCCAATTCAAAAGTTTGGTAGCTGGAATTACCACTGGCACTAAACGAAACTAACTTCTCCTTTACGCGACCTAATCGACCACCACCAAGTGCACGTACGTAAGCAGCGCTGATTCTGTTGGCTTTTAAACAGACACGAATTGCGAGGGCATTACCTTGAGTTTCTTTTATGCTATAGGCTGCGGGTGAATCCGCATAGACAGACGCTGATCCTTTTAACCAGGAAGGTGATGGTGTAGAGGTACTATAATTTTTTCGGATATTAAGTGCATCATTGGTATTTGATCCCGTGTGGTAATTAAATTTGATTGCCGTAATTTCATAAACCACCTTGGTAAACGAATAGAGAAGATCGTTGAATTTGTCCTGGCCAAAATAACTGATGCCACTCAATTGGCTTAGACTGGTGAATCCACCCAGTGCATTACGTTTATTGATGATGCGTTGTGCAACGTCATGGCCAATATCATAGTCTTTAATTTGATCGCCATAACCCTCCAAGGGATCATCGACTATCGGCCCTTCTGTTGGCTCGAAGCCCGCGATAGATGCTGCGTTTGGTGCATTATTGAGAAATGCGAGGATTAAGTCTTTTGTGGCTTCCGTAGTACCTAAAGCTGCCAAGGTATTATTAATGTAAGAAGAAGTTAAGCCGCCCATCGCTATTATCCATATTCCATTATATTAAAGCTCGAAGGGAAAAAATGCTTCTCGTAAGACGTATACAAAAACCTAACCTTACTTTTTAATAGTAGGCATTGTGTCGGAAATATCAACAGAGTAAACAGCTAAGGAATCAGTATTGACGTAGGAACTCGATTAAAAGTGCAATCACGACTCGACGATGAATGATGTTCTATCGCAAAACTGCGTAACACCCTCTCATTCCGTTTTATATCTCTTTTCCAAGGCTGTTTATGTTAGTTACTACATTGCATTTGACTGGGAAGTGAACCACCCGCTGTTCGGTATCGCGCATAGAATTCCTGTAAAAACTGATTCGCTATTGCGGCATCATGAACAATGAGCAGGTTTTCATCATTAATCTTATTACCATTATTGCTCCAATTGGTTGAACCGACGACAACGGTCGGATCACTTTCGGTACAAACATCAATGAGCAATGTTTTACTGTGGAGTTTCCGTGCTTCATTTGCCTTTAAAACAGGCGCTGGATTGGCCCAACGGGTGTTGGGATTATTTGTCGATGTTTGAGTTGCTGTTCGACCGGTCATATCGACGGAGGCTGACCACCAATTATTCCAAAAACTGGCGTCAAAAACGCCTTTAATGGAAAAATCCGTCAGCGTACCTTGTTGGGGTTCTAGGGATTTTCCGTCTCAAAAAGACATAATCCCCTGAAGGCCACGTTAGTCGTGGTTTTCAGAGAAGGATTAACTTTCTTATGATCTAAAATTTGTCCTATTCGGTTATGATGCTGCGCTTTATAGGCAGTAGATATGGCATATACCGAACGACTCCAGATCCTCATCAAGTCTGAAATTGATGATTTATACAGCCCTCCAAGCTTTACCTTAGAAGAACGTCGATTTTATTTTTCTCTAGATGATAAGGAAGCTAAGACCGCCAAATCCATCCGTAATCGATCTCATCGCTGTTTCTTTGTAGCTTTGCTCGGCTATTTCAAATCACGGCCAGTGGTTCTGAATCCAAGCTTCGGTGATGTCGAAGAGGACCTACGATTTATTATTAAAGAAACACTACCGGGCCCTGGTCTACGGCGCTTCTCCCTTGATCAAAAGCAAAAAGATCGCCTTTATCAGAAGGTGTTTGATCTGCTGAAGTATAAAAAATGGCAGACTCAGAAACACAAAATCAGTTTAGTCACTCACTTGCAGAAAATAGCCAAGTCTTGGATTGAGCCCCGATATTTGTTCGATGCTACCACCGAGTACCTCTCTCTACACCGCATTGCGACCCCAAAATATACAGTAATGCAGACGGTGGTGAGTCAGGCAATGAAACAGGAACGTGAGCGCATCACAGTTTGTTTGAAATCACATCTATCAGATAAGTTGGCGGCTGATCTTGCAGACTTAGTGGACGGCAACGATACTTTACCACTTTCAAAATTGAGACTGTCCGCAAAGAGCTTTTCACCTCCAGAATTGGGTAAAGAACTCAAGATAAATCGATTGATTTCTCCATGGATGAGTGAAGTCAACACTGCAATTAATTCTTTATCGCTCTCCATGAAAAACCAGCAGCACTTTGCTTCGATGGTCGATTACTATGGCAGTAAGCTCAAGCGCTTCGACCGATCAATCCAGCAGCTTTATTTACTTTGTTACCTACAGGAACGTGCTGAACAAAATATTGAGCGCCTGGTCGATGGCTTTGTCTATCACGTCCGCAAAATGCACGAACAAGCAAAGGTTTATGCAAAAGCTGCAGCATACCGAGATTGGGAGAGTGCCGCTGCAAACATTAGCAAAGCTGCAGAATTATTGCATCTATTTGTTGATGATTCTATCGATGAGAAACAGTCTTTTGGGGCAATAAAACTCAAGGCTCAGAAATTGCTAAAAAGCCGGGATATCGAATCATTGTGTCTGTACCTCAACAAACAAAAACGGGCACTCGATGATTATCATTGGGAATACTATGATCAACAGAAATCCTTTTTGGAAAAGGTTCTCCGGCCAATTTTTCTGTGCCTGGACTTCCAGGGTACTCAGAAAACGCAAGCTCTCGCAGCGCAGCTAGCCATCACCAAAGATGAGTTAAGTGCCGGCGTCGCACTTCATACTGTGGATCGACGCCTCATCCAGCCCAAGCAAAAAGATTACATTCTTGATGAAGCGGGTAAGATCTCATCGGAACGTTTTGAGTGGCTTCTGTATTTACAGATTCCAAACAAACTAAATGGACAACTTTATCTCCCAACCGTCGTCAAGTTTCGCTCACTCCAGGAAGATCTAGTTAACAACGAACGTTGGAAAACCAAAAACAAGCTTCTCCAACAATCCATGTTACCTCGTCTTATGGAAAAACCCTCTCGACTAATTGAGGTATTGTCCTGTGATCTTGAAGATAAACTGGAGCAAGTCAATCTGCGCATCGATAATGGTGATAACCAGAACGTCATCCTGCGTAATCGCACCGGCAAAACACAGTGGAGACTACCTTCAACCAGCATTAAAAGCATACTGAACAACCCGTTCTTTGATTTGTTGAAACCGATCAATATCGCTGATGTACTGCGCTATGTTGACCAGGAAACCGGTTTTATGGGTCACTTTGAACATGTACTACCGGTACAATCGAAAGGTCGTGCGAATGTGAATGACTTGTTGGCTATCATTATTGGCAACGGCACAAACTACGGTTTATACGGTATGGCTAATATCTCCGATCGTGCCTATGAGCAACTCAAAAGCATTCAGGCTAATTACCTACGACCGGAAACGCTGAACAATGCAAATGATGTCGTCAACAATGCGGTTGCCAAGCTGGCAATTTTTAAGTATTACAACATACAGGAAGATCTTCTTCATGTCAGTGCCGATGGGCAGAAATTCGAGAGCCGGTTAGAGACCTTTAAAACCCGCTATTCCTCAAAATACTTTGGCACCAACAAGGGCGTTTCAGCTATTACACTTATTGCCAATCATGCTGCATTAAACGCTAAAATTATTGGCTCCAATGAACATGAATCCCACTACATCTTTGACCTATTGCAGAGCAATACCTCTGAGATCCGACCAAACATTCTGTCAACAGATACCCACGGGGTAAATCATGTTAATTTTGCCTTGCTGGATCTGTTCGGCTATACCTTTGCGCCAAGATACGCCCAGTTCGGCAAGGTCATTGAAGATATGTTTAACGTCAGTGAAGGCAAAGACGACGTCATCAAAATGAGCTTAAAAAAGCCAATAAAAACCGACCTCATCATCGAGCAATGGGATACCATCCAACGCATTATTATCTCACTGCAAGAGAAGAGTACCACTCAGGCCATTCTAGTACGTAAGCTATCTGGTTACAGTCAAAACCATCCTTTATTGGAGGCACTGACTGAGTACAATCGTATGATAAAAGCGAGGTATTTATTAGACTACATCGACGATGCCAGTCTGCGTGGTTATGTACAACGGGCATTGAATCGAGGCGAAGCCTACCATCAATTGCGCCGTGCCATTGCATCTGTTAATGGCAACAGGTTCAGAGGTTCGTCTGATTATGAAATCAGCATCTGGAATGAGTGCGCGCGACTGCTCACCAATGCAATCATCTACTTCAACTCAATGATCTTAAGTCGTTTGCTGAGTCATTTTGAACGTAACGGCGATGATAAAAGACTGGTCATTACAAAGCAGGTATCACCAGTGGCTTGGCAAAATATTAATCTGAACGGGACTTACAGTTTTAACTTTGAACAACGTCTGATCGATATTGAAGAAATCATGCGTCCGATTACGGAAAATGAAGGCAATGCTTAAGTTAATGCCCCTCTGGATGTCATGGCTGGCGGGGAATACAGGGGATTATGTCTTTTTAAGACGGAAAATCCCCAGAACCCCAATAAGGTCGCTGTTTGAGGATTTAGCTTCCTTACGAATCATACTTATTACTTTAATATCTTTCACCATGTTGGATTCTCTATTCCAAGGCTAAGGCTGTTGATGTTAGTTACTACATTGCATTTGACTGGGAAGTGAACCACCCGCTGTTTGGTATCGAGCATAGAATTCCTGTAAAAACTGATTCGCTATTGCGGCATCATGAACAATGAGCAGGTTTTCATCATTAATCTTATTACCATTATTGCTCCAATTGGTTGAACCGACGACAACGGTCGGATCACTTTCGGTACAAACATCAATGAGCAATGTTTTACTGTGGAGTTTCCGTGCTTCATTTGCCTTTAAAACAGGCGCTGGATTGGCCCAACGGGTGTTGGGATTATTTGTCGATGTTTGAGTTGCTGTTCGACCGGTCATATCGACGGAGACTGACCACCAATTATTCCAAAAACTGGCGTCAAAAACGCCTTTAATGGAAAAATCCGTCAGCGTACCTTGTTGATCCGCGTTGGACCCTTCCCATTTCACCTTTAATGCATCGACCAAAGCTTGGTCAGACCACGCAAAGATCGTAAAGTAAACGGAATGATTGGCGTTGTTTTTTACCAGTGAGGTGAGATGGCCTATAGCATCATCACCTGGCGAAAAATACAGTTCGACGTCACGTCCAGCAATGGTAAATCTGTGTGGTGTGTTATCCTTTTTGCGACTGTGAAAATTTGCTGTGGCGGGATTAGGCTGTCGATTATTCGATCCCCACATTTCATTGAATTCGGTTGTGAAGGCGTCTGCAAGTTTCGTGTGGTTGATTTCAATTGCGTGCTGACTGTTACCGCCAAGTGTGCCTGATTGGCGATTGGTTTCTGAACCATACAATCCCGTTATCGTAAAATTCCAACTCCCCGTCCAGACCCAACGATTATCAATGATGACAAACTTATTGTGCATTTGCTCACCAGGACTATAGTAATGGCCATTGGACTTTGTTTCACCTTTAATCAGCAAAAAACCGGATACAGATGAATTGCCAATGGTGAGGTTGGTATTGTTAAGTCCTGTGGGTGTTTCAGGTAATCCCAACGCTTGTCTGGCAGAGACATCTTCAACCGCAAAGATAGGAGAGTCAGAAAATACCATGATATCGTCCGACGTACCGATCTGCTTATCGAATCCTCTAACTAACTTTTCTAAGTGTAATCGCATGGTTTGGTAACGGGCACTATGTTCTGGATCAGCGGGATGCTTAGCATCAGCGATGATGCGAACCGAAACGCCGTCTGCCGCTTTGTGAATTAGTGCACTGATGATATCGGGTAAGTTAATTTCATATGTGGCCATGTCGATGCTTGTTTGCGCTTGGCGAATACGAATGAGTAGACGCTCTTCCAGATTCACATGGTAATTTGCAATATTATTCGCGGTGGCGAATGACCGAACAGCGCTTTTATTAAAATAAACATTAATACTACCCGGTCCATTGAAGACCTGATTTAATTGTTGTAGCGTATCACCCGAGTTAGGTAAGCTCTGAGAATTTATTGCCCTGGGCGTACCTAGTCCAACATCATATTGCCAAGTCGCCGTGTTCCATTGCACGGTGCCGGATGATGATATGCGTTCCATCGTGGCCTTTGCCCTATTAGAACCTGCTGCCCAACCATTTACACGATCAACAATTACGCCTGCAGCATTTTTTAGCAATAAGACTTCGCCCGAATTCATTAAAGCACCCGAATAGAGTTGATCTGCTGAAATATGCGGTACGGTATTATTGTCGTTGCGTTCTAACAAGAAATAACCACCACCAGGTATCGTACCTGAAAGGGTTATTGCCGGGCTGCCATCTTGCGCGTCTAATCGCCACCCTGTTAAGTTAATTTCCGATGTGGTTGGATTGTGGAGTTCTATCCATTCATCATGGACACTTTCAGTTGTCCCCATCCAAGCAATTTCGTTAAAGATAATGCGTTGTTGCGAGGCTAAGGCAGAGTTTTGCGCAAGAACAAAGAAAAAACATACCGCTAGGGCAAATTGATGAATGCTATGCATAGTCGAGATCTCGATATTGAAGACCAGTATATAAATACATAATAGAACATGATGTCCGAGTAATATACAGAACTTATATTGAATTGTGGTTTGTGAATTCTGGGTAGGATCACTTGAAGTGAGTGACTATGATAATCGGGAAAGAACATAGCATATACTTTGTCTGATCGAGAGCTTGAGAAATTAATGAATGAGTGTACCGTGTATCCAGTCAATTATACTATGATGGGTATTTATACAATCATATCAGCTTAGCGCTCCCTTCCATCTGATGAAAAAACGAGTTGATATTCAGGGGTGAACCGATAAAACCCAGTTTAAGATGACTGAGAATATTTTATTTTCGCTGTTGATAAGGGGATCATACGATTGGATTTGACTGTCTGCTAAAATGAATCCTGGGGATATTTCCATACAGGTTATTGGTCTGGAAGCTACAATTCACGTGTTACTTCATCAGGCTTCATTAACGTAACGAATTAGGATATGAAAATGACTAAGTTGTCTAAAGTTGTTGTAAAGAAAAGCATGATTCACGGCAAAGGACTGTTCGCAAGCTGCGCGATTAAAAAAGGTGAAGTGATTGGTTACATCGAATCAAAAAATACTAAGACAGACGGCCCCTATGTCTTATGGATAGATGGCGTCAACCCGGTCGCAGTGTTAAACGAATTTAAATATATAAATCACAGCAGCAAACCTAATTGCGCTTACTACAATGATGGAAGTGTCATCGCATTGAAAACGATAAAAAGACATTGTGAACTCACACACAAGTATTCTGAAGATGAAGAAATGGTTTTTTAAGCACAAGCGTTATGACGGATTTCACTGACAGCAGTATACCTTCACGCCACATATAAATACTTGGGAACTTGAGTTATCTACAGATTATGTGGATAAGCTTGTGAATAACTGCCCTAAGTGTCTACTGGTATTCGAATATTTTGCTTGTTGAGTTTTTATTCAAACAATCACGATACCAGGCGTATGCCCTCCCCCACTCACAATAAAAAAATAATGTGAATATTTATGCCGTAAGCAATTGCATGCATATACCCCCGGCGCCAATTGATAGCACGGATTCCTTTTTGGTTAAATCCACATGGTCGCTGCCGCAGTGTTACGTGCTAGGATGATAGGGGCATAATTGCTTACGGCATAATTTTTTATGTTGTAGCCATCAAAATATATTAATAATTATCAATAGGGAATTCTTGCCGCTGAAATAGTTTGCACGTTTACCTGTTATTATTTTTGGATTGTTTTATAATTTACGCTATGAAAAATGAATTGGATTTATCTCTTATAAAAGTCGATATCTCACTTTGTTATGATGCTGTATGTGATGCAATTTCTGCATTGGCCGACAGTATTCGAGAAGACAGTGCGTTACCTTGCTGGATGTCTGAAGGCACGGCTGAAAATGCGAGAGCACTCGCGATAAACGGGATTCAATCGATATTTTCTCAAGAAGGGCAAGCAAAAAATCAAACGATAAATTGTATTGGTGTTATTGGCGCGTCAGAAGAGACGTTGACGCGAATTGCAGAACTCAATGAAAAAAAAGCTGCATTCGAACACGCGATGAAACCATTATCCAAAAAACAACGCATGGCTCCTGACCCAGACGACCCTACTCGAAAAATCAGTACGCCTTTAGCGCGTATTGTGTTACGAGAAATGAAGCTGGGTAATTTGTTACAACGACAACTTACACGCAAGCTAGTCGCATTAGATTACAAACCGATACGTATTGGATTCACCAGTACAGCACGTTCACCTTCCGTTGTGCAAATTACCACGGAACAAGCCAGAAACCGTTTAATACGTTTAGGAGATGATTTTAATATCAAGCAGCAATTAAATTTATTGGACAAATTAGATAATAACGAAAAACTTGCTGTTGTGACGCCTATTCCGGAGCACATACGGCAAAACATTGCTTACCACAATCAACAAGGCGTAAAGTGTACTACACAAACGAAAACATCATTACCACTTTTCCTTCCGGCAAGTGAAGGTGATTCACTACCCACTATCACTATGCGGCATACTGCGACGCGTAAAAAGCCTAAATCCAATAAAACAATAGAAGATCATCCTTATCTTTCTGCTATTCATGTGCATCGTTATATCAGGGTAGTACGTAATAAATTTGAGTCTAATGAACAACAAACTTTATTCGCGCACAGTGAATAAATTGGCTATATTCACTTGTTCGATTCAAGTACTCTTGGAAAATAATAAAGTGAAGCCAATTACAAGGCCGATATATAAAAGTCGTTCGAGGGAAAAAGCGACAGAGATAATTAAAAATGACGCGGTAGATCACGGCTACCATACAGGATACGCACAACTCGGATACGATCTTTTAAAATACGATAAAAAACGACATGTGCTTCGTGATTAATACTGCGAAGACCTTCTCGGATCTCACCTCGGGCACGCCCTAGCTCAGGGTTTTCAAACAACTGAGAAAAACATTCATCAAAAGCGCTGACATGAGAGACGTCCTGGCCCAAACCAAACTCACTTTCCGTGTAATCGAATATATCGCTGATATCCTGATCCGCCTCTAATGAAAGTTCATAGAACTTTACTTTACTTCATGGGGCATTAGTTGCGTCTTTCTTCCAGTTTGGCCTTAATAATATCCTGAACATTGCGGGAGCTTGATGGAGCCTCCCAGCCTTTAGTAATCTCGGCTCTTAGCTCTTCAATAACGCGATGCCGATAAATCTCGTGCAGCCGTAACGCGTCACGCACTACTTCGCTGGCATTTTGATAATCACCGTCTTTCACTTGGGAAGCGATATATTTTTCCTGCTTTACAGTAAAACTGATATTCATGGCTATTGATCTTCCCCTATTTCCGTAGACATTAATCCAAAAAGTGTTTACTTGTTTTTCATAATTTATTGGACTTTCATCGCCAATTGTAGAATTGTTGTCAAGGGACTAATTCTACTTTCAGTGTGTGAAAAAAGCTTTTAATTATTGCTGCATTATCATAACAATTACCCTGTGCCACTCATACTGCAAATTAATTGATTGTCCTTGATCAGTTTTTTGGTACCGCTTTGAACAATATTGGCTACCTTTATCCGAATGAATAATAGTTCCTTTGGGGTTACATCGGGGAGATAAAGTACTCATTCATAATTTCTCATATTACGACTCGCAGCAAGACAAGCCTGCTCTATTAAAATATTTGATCTAAATGGCCAGATCATCAATGGCGCATTCCAACCGCTATTTACTACAAGCCAAGATCTATTATTCTATTATTCGTTAACCAAGCTTCTTTTGTCGAAGTAGCATTACCTTGCAACTTTAAAGGTGTTGATTTCAGACTTTCTCTATCCATAGGCTAAATCTGAATAGTGAATCTCCCTCTTTAAAGAATTTATCGAAACAATGTCATTTTCTATAGCTGAATTACTCTCTACGCTCAGGAGCTAGTATTGTGCAATAATTGTTACGCTACCCTCCCTTATTTGCGAGATACCTCGTAGCCAATGGTTAACGCGACAAGGTATATTACTGCACAGAGATACAGAGTAAACCAAATATCTGCATGCTGATCACTAAATGATCTTACAAGAAACAAAAATCCTATGAATATTGATATTGCTATAAGATAGAATTTTTGCCGATTAATTTTTAATATTTTTTCACCGGCCGATTTAGCAACGAAAAAGCCTATAACAATAATTAAATATGAAATAGTAGTTATGGGAATTTTTATGTGCATCCCATGCCCTTTACTCAACGTGGCAAATAGAAAGCTACTCATGATTAAGACTATCGATAGTAACGTAAGTACAATAAAATTCTGGTTACGCAAATATATTGGTAAATATTTAAATTCTGAATTCATTTTAAGATAACTTATACTTATTACTTACACGCTGTGATTTCAATTTTATTCCAGTGAGAAATAGCTAATTTAATTATCGTTCGTAAACATATTTCTATATTTAGCGCTAATCATAATTTTTACTGCAATGTATGCCATCAGTGTTTCGTCTGATCTATGCATCTATCTGACTCAATTTCCAAGATATAAGAATCTAACAAGCCTTCACAAAATACTCTCCCATTTAACTCCACGATTCTTGGAGAGTCTTTGGAAATACATTTTGCACCCAGCGCTTTCATTAACTTGCTTGTCGGCCATCCCTTCTCAACCGCTAGAGAATCTGGTATCCGGATGATTTTTTCTGCAGTCGCATCACCTGAGCAGTATCCTTCATAAAGCTCGTGATATGATGCTGCAGATCGACTATTCTTTGCTATAACAAACCAATCTTCATCATGATCTTCCGTCGTTACCCAATATAGATTCATAGGAATTTTTTTCCATTTCGTTGACATCTATGTGACTGTGTTGTGTATTACATAGGGCATAGATAAATATTAATAATTCTCTAGTCAAAGGGATTAATGATTCTTACGCCTGTGTTGAAGAAATCTTTTTTATTACGAGTCACGACTGTTAAATCGTGAATTAAAGCCGTTGCAGCGATTTGTTTATCAAGTGCATGTTCATGGTGAGGTGAGCGTAATTTCCCCCATAATTGAGCAATATCTTGATCGATATCCAAAATATAATCTTGATACTCGTCAAGGATTATGCCTAGCCATTTTTCAAGCAAATTAGCCTGTTTAGTATCGTATCGATGTCGGATAAGTTCCATTCCACGTCTTAATTCACCTATGGTGATAACCGAGAGGTAGAGGTTTTCATCATTTTTTATCGCTTGCTTGAAGAAACGCATGACACCTTTATTCGCACTGTTTTTCTTTCGTACTTCACTGAGAATATTCGTGTCAATTAAATACATTGCCACCCTCTACGTCGTCCACTCGTTTAAAATCACTATCCTCCCCAACATTGGGCATTGACGCCAGTACTTGGGCAAATGATTTTTTCTTGGTTCCAAGAAGAGCTTGCTTCAAAATTTCTCGATGCTCAGCTTCAGCACTACGACCATGTTTCGCCGCACGCAGCTTTAAGGCTTTTACGATTTCTGGATCCAAATCTCTAACTAACAATTTTGTCATATAATCACCACCCCATTTAGCTGATATCAATGATAGCATATTCATCATAAATCACGAGAAATGATATCATTGATACCAATACAAAAGCGTAAAATGAGATTCAATTATGAATTTAAAATATGTGCACTGGCATGAAGAAATCACAATTAAATACATTCACTTAAGGTAGATTTCAGCATGCTCATAAGATCAGTGTTTTATTCTTTTATTCCAATCTCTTTTTTCTACTTCTGTTTCTTAATACCACGATAAAAATTTTCATGAGAGCCTAGTGCTAACAACGTTAGAATGACTTGGGGTTCGTTAAACCTATAGCCAAGCAAATACTGCTTTTCTTTTACCTTGAATTTAAATACTCTTACTCCACTGAGGTCGCCTACTTTTAACGAACCTAATTCTGGATTATCAATAATTTTCTTTATTGTTCGATCTAGTGACTTTTTTTCATTTGCATGGAGCTTTTTAACTGTTCGCGAAAAGATACCGCTTTGAAGTACTTTCATCCGAACTTGTACTCACTTGTTTCTCCAGCCTCCACTTCTTCGATACCCACTAAAATATCTTTTACAAAACCGAGAGGTAAATCTGGGTTTTCTTCGGCTATTTTTCCGATTCTTGCCCAATATTCGATTTGGCGAGGCGGTGTTCTATGATGCGCTTTTGCATGTGCTGTGGCGTCATTGACAAGCTCATCAGACAATTTAATAGCTTTAGCCATAATATTTCCTTTAACGTAATTAATTGAATTGACTGTATAGGGAAATTATAGCAACAAGGTTGCCATTTGCAACCTTTTAACACCACATAAAACCTCTGCTGTATTTCTGGAAAATATCCAATATCACAATACTTTAAGACATTTTGTATTTTCAGTTTCTTTTATACTATTATCTCGTTAATTCCAATCATGGGTTCCCAGCAAAATGTACTCCGGCCAATTCAATGTTTTTTAATACTTGCACAGTATATGGATGTGAATCCCCCAAGCTCTGCTTAAAACTGGCCAGCGCCTGTCTAAAATACTCTATCGCCTTGTCATAATCCCTTTTCTTGTACCACGCCAAACCCAGGTAATTCCAATCTCTCGCCACACTGGGATGTGCTGGTCCAAAGGTTTTCAAATCACTGGCCAAAGCTTTCTCATGATAGCCAATGGCCTTGTCATCCTCACCTTTACTCCGCCATGACTCACCCAGATTGTTCCAAAGCGTAGCCACATGCGGGTGCCCCGGTCCCAAGCTTTTCAATGCACTCGCCAACGCCTTTTCATAATACTCAATAGCCTTGTCAACCTCACCTTTCTCCCGCCAAGACTCACCCAGGTTGTTCCACAACCTTGCCACACTGGGATGCGCCGCTCCATAGGTTTTCAAATCACTGGCTAAAGCTTTTTCAAAATATTCAATCGCCTTGTCAAACTCACCCTTACTCAGCCACACCGTACCCAAGTTATTCCATCTAATTGCCACACGGGGGTGCGCTGACCCAAAGGTATTCAAATCACTGGCCAAGGCTTTTTCATAATACTCAATGGCCTTGCCATACACGCCTTTACTTCGCCACAACTCACCCAGATTGTTCCAAAGCGTAGCCACATGCGGGTGCCCCGGTCCCAAGCTTTTCAAAATACTCGCCAAGGCCTTTTCAAAATACTCAATCGCTTTGTCATAATCTCCCTTACTTCGCCAAGAGGCACCCAGGTTGCTCCATATTGCCGCCACTTGCGGATGCTCCGATCCCACGGTTTTCAGTAAACTGGCCAAGGCTTTTTCATTGTACACAATGGCCTTGTCAACCCCCCCGTTCCTCCGCCATAACTTACCCAGTCTGCTCCACAATGCCGCCACCTCTGATGAAGCTTCACCTTTACTTTTCAACTCCAATGTCAACGCAGTTTCATAATAAACAATCGCCTGATCATAAAAAACCAAGTCATTTGCCAAATAACCCGCAGCTAACAAATACTTTGCATTCTGTTCATCCCGCTTCACTGCTTTTTGAAAATGCTGGTACGCTTCCGCATATTGAAGGCTTTCATATGCCATTTCCCCTAACGCAAACTCTGCTTTAGCCGCTTGCTTATCCATGATTTTCGCCAGCTGGGTAATCTTTACATGAATGGCTTTAGCTTTACTGCTATCGTCATTCGCCAAAGCTTTTTGTGCTTCGCGCAACACCTCATCCGAAAACATGTGCTGGTAATCATTCAATTCATCGATTTGTTGTTGCAGGTGGGCAATATGTTGTTGATAACTAGCTTCAAGATTTACCATTTTTTCATGAACCGCTGCCAGTTCTTTTTCCAGAATCTGTTTTTCCTGCAGCAATAGGGTTTGCTTTTCTTTATCGTGTGTGGCTTTTAATGCTGCAATGAGTTTTTCATGTCGATCATTTAATTCCTTTTCCAAGACATACAAATCATCACGGTATTGTTTACGAGAAATCCCTTGTTGAATAATATTGACGTCACCACCAATATTATTGAAGTTATGCCCCTTCTCATTAACTTGAACGACATCATCAGATTTTTGTACCTGAACATTTTTCACTGCACCGTCATCTGCCAAACAAACGGAATCAAATACCAGCAAAAACATAACAACAAACAACATTCCCTGTTTCATCATTCTGACTACTCCTTATCCGCAGAATCCGTAATCGTGATGTTGCCAGCCACATTGTTGAAATTATGACCTTCTCTAGTTGTTTGCGTGACGTTATCGCTTTGCTGAACAACGCTACTCGGCTGACTAGCCACTGGTGACTTTTCACCATCATCTTTTAATGCGTTATAAACAACCGGAATCAAAGCAGCAACAATCACCGCCAATGCGCTAACAACTGCAACCTTCACCGCTGTGCTATTCTGTGAACTCCCACTATCCTTATCATTCATCCCTCAAACCTCGTCACATTCCAATGTTTATGGTTTCCTTGTTCCATCGATCTGCTGAGCCGCAAGATCGAATGTATACAAGCCTTCGTGAACGTCATTTTCATTGTCAGCTACAGTTTTCGACTTCTCTAGGATTAATGCATCTGGGAAGTCCGCATCCTTCTTTTTTGTTCCTACTTTGACCGGCACAGTCTGTCGATACACGTTCAATGCTCGCCATATCGTCTGGCCATCCTCAAAACAAATATCTGGTTCTTTAAATAACTGATTTAACACGAGGAGAATCTGTTCTTTTGATACCTTGTATTTTTTACCTTTTAGAGTCCATATCGCCTCGGTGAGCACAACATCTGTAATAAGCACTTTACTGCTACCGGCAATTAATTTAGTCGCCTTCTTTGACTGTTCATTATCATCCTGGAGTAGATACCGAAGTAAAACATTTGTATCTATCGCAATCACGCAGCACCCGCGTCGTTACTGTCAATATAGTTTTGCAACGATTGTTCATCGGACATCCGTTTATCAGATTTAATATTTTTTAAAATACCCTTGGCTGCGCTTTTTTCTTTGCGGACAACGGTTATTTGACCATTAAATACGTAGGTTTCTATTTCATCGCCTGGCTCAATGTGTGCTTCTTTACATAACTCGATAGGCAGTGTAATTTGACGTTTGGCGCTTACTTTCGGCATGGATAGTTCCTTTACTGTATGTCTTCCAGTAAAGATATTCCATTCTTTACCAATGGTCAAGCAGTAAAGACGTTTTATTTCAATCTGCTGACTTGAGATAACTCTGTTCGAAACTTAATTGCACCACCGTTAGCAGGGTGGCGAAGTTTTTTATGACCAACCCCAATCGCGTTTAAATTTTCACTGGCCGTAATTCCCCAGTGCGGTAATCGGTACGCCTATAAAGATCTCTAATAGCATCTTTAAATGTCCTCTACTTCGGTCTTTCAGAAAATTATTTTTTTGACGCCTTTAAACCTTTTTAGGGCAAAGCTAATTACCTTCTATCCTGGCTTTATTTATTTCCAATGATCTTCAATAGACCACGTTAATGAAAACTCTTTTTCTTTCTTTAAGGCCAGAATAATTGGGTCTAAAAAAGTCTGAATACCTTCTACAATAACCCTAAAATCACTTGACACATGCTCTTGTTTTAATCGTTTTTTAAATGCTTTCCATTGAATTTGTTTTTTATCAATAAAGTTTTGTGTAAAAGCGGAAACATATTCAGGTACATCTGTTCCCCGATTATCTAGTGTCAGCTTTACTGCTTCAGCTAAATCAGCCCCACTAAATTCAAATTGCCGAGACAGAAGCCAAATATCGTAAAAATCTTTCATACGACTATTTACTTCTCCCAGCTTTATCATCGCTTCTAATTTTTCAGCAATAGCAGTTTCTCGGCTGTAGCAAAGCAATTTAGGCGTTGGCGAATCAAGTATGCTAGGCAGTTTAGTTTCAACCGGATCAGGGTGAACAATATCGCCAAATCCCACATCAACTTGCATGTCCACACGAGCATTATCTAATGAACCAATAAATCGTACTCGCACACCTTCGTAGTCAGCATCTTCTTTAATTGTTTCGCCCTTGATACTTAAAGGATCAAAGGTAAGACCGTCGTCAAGATCAATGGAAATAATATCACTTATTTGTTTGCTAACATTATCAACCTCATTGCTCGTTTTACCGAGCAAATCAATATCCATCGTGGGACGAATTTCAGGTGACTGCCAAACACTAAGCATCAAGGCTCCTTTAAGAATATATCTGTCCACATATTCCGAAACAGTTAGCCTATAAAGAAAACGCTCCATAGCATAATATTGGAGCAATTCGCTGAAAGGTCTTCTATCAGAGACCGCTCGGTTTTTCAGTTTCTGTCTTACCGATGCAGCAATATTTTTTGTTCCTTTACTCATAGGCTGGCTTCTAGATACGATCGCATGACATTCTCAACGCGGCAGATGCGTCCGTATTTAAGCAGTTTATCCATATTAACTTTCTTTTGGCTTCTATAAAGTTTGAGCGCTTCCAGTACAACATCCATTCCCAATTTATTTCGATATTTAAAACAGTCTGCCAGCGTTTTTTCTGGATTATAAATTTTAACAACTACCCCATCGATTTTATGTTCTTCGATTCCTGCCTCAAATGCCTCCTTAGAGAATTTATGAGCGTGCACAGGGGGAAAATCTAAGCATGGAATCCTTGCACTACGAGAGATTGCTACTGACACATCGTGAGGAATCTGAGTGGTCATTCTATGATATGAAAGTGCTGAAACAAGGCATATTACAGCCTTGGGAAATCTTAGGCTTACAGTAACGAGATCTGGATTACTTATTGGTGGCAGGTCTACCAAACGATAGATCCCCCTGGAAACCTGCTCCACTATCCCGCTATCCCACATCTTATACAGAGTATAACGGGATATTCCGTATTGCAGCGCCTCACTCATACGAAGCTGACCGCCATGCTGACGAAATATTTCTTCAGGTGTTATTTTTGACGATTGGCCAGACATATTGTCACCACTTATACACATGTGGTAACAATATGTCTGTTTTAAAGAAAAATCAAGTTTTAGGAAGAAATCAAACAATTAGCTTGCTTGTCGATTGGAAATCTTGCAATAACCTACTCTTTGTCCAATTCATCATATAATTGAATCAATTGTTCTTACACCAGTTAATTAAACGTAAGCGTTCAAAATACCACGTTATATTCAGTTAGCCAGATCGCCTGCTAATATCTTCTTCGACATCAATCGAGAGGAGAGCCGCAATGTCAAATCACGCTTCACCCATTAATCTTACTATCGAT
>Ga0316207_10001648_pt1 | contig 26250 bp, 25 predicted proteins | sample 6weekpyrite_MG_FD_204943 | JGI IMG/M metagenome (GOLD analysis project Ga0316207, IMG submission 204943) | Microbial mat bacterial communities from mineral coupon in-situ incubated in ocean water Damariscotta River, Maine, United States -... | ecosystem: Environmental > Aquatic > Marine >... | reverse complement strand
GTTAGCGATATGGACCGAGTCAGTTGTAAAAGAAAACTATGATGTTGGTTTCACTATAGAAAAAGAAAAGCTGGCTGGGAAGATTAGAAATGGGCTGTCATTTAAGCATAATAAATTAGCACATGACCAATTAGTTGATGATGCGGTTCGTTATGTAGTTATTTCTGGTGATAAAACAGTAGAATCAGTTAATTCTCAGGGTAATGTGCCATTACTTATTTTTAATTTACCAGATTTCTAATTATATTATTTTTTCATTCTCAATAATCGCATTAGGTATTTTTAAGACAGTGTCGTTGTTTTAGCAACGCAATCACCTATTTGATAAATATATCAGTCAGTTATTCCGTAGAAGTATGATGTAATTAACGACATTCACTTTATAATTGGTACAGATACTATGATCCGAGAGTCGGGCAGTATATCACCAGTGATCCTATCGGGCTTGAAGGAGGGCTAAACACATACGGTTATGTTGCTGCAAACCCTACTAATTGGATTGATCCATATGGGCTTGCTATGGTGCTTCCATTTGCTATGCCGCCACCAACTGCAGTTAACGGTACAGGAACAAATAACATTGATTGGAGTGCACCGTTTTGGCCAGAAATCAATCAAATTTGCTTTAGAGGCGTTTGTGTACCAATAGCGGATAAACCGAAAACATGCCCAGTCCAGAAACGTGAGGATGATGGTAGTAAGGAAAATGGGCATGATAAAAATAAACGACCTAGTAACTGGAATAAACATACTAAACCGCGCCCTGGTAGAAGTAATGAGGGTAAACGTAAACATCCAAACTGGCATCAAAACCCGAATAAAAGGAAGTAGCTGTAATGAAGGAAGATGTTATCAATTTAGAAAAGGCTGCATTATCCGGGGATATTCCAGCTATTTTAGAATTGGCAGATATGTACCGATATGGTGATGGCGTTAAGGAAGATAAAGAAAAAGCAGTTGAGCTTTATAGACAAGGTGCAGGTTTAAATGACCCTTATTCATATTGGTGTTTGGCAGATATGTACTATTATGGAGAGGGTGTAGATAAATCTATAGATAATGCAATTCAATTATTTCAAACTGCAGCGGAATTGGGGCAGGCTGAGGCATGGACAGCACTTGGTGCTTATTTTGTTGAAGATTCACCAGGAGCACCTGATTACGAGAAAGCAATCTACTACTATAAGAAAGCCGCTGATCTGAATGAACCACATGCTATCCACAATATTGGCGTATGCCTCTCAAACGGTGAGGGATTACCAAAAAGTGATGAGATGGCCTTTCAGCAATTCTTAAATGCTGCAAATTTAGGTCATACTGAGGCAAAGTTTAAGGTTGGTTGGTGTTTCTTGCATGGGATTGGAATGAACCAAGATAAAATGCAAGCTATCAATTGGCTTGAGTCCGCTGCACTAGATGGACACGAGGAAGCCCAAGAAACACTAAAAAAACTCTAAGTATAGTACCAGTGTGTTTTGCTAATAGTATCGCGATCACCACCCACCACCGTCCGCATGTAAAGCCAGGTACCCAACGACCTTTTCTGTCCCATGCTCGAGAATGTAATCGACGACCCTCATATCTGAAAAGGCTTTATTCTTACCCAGTATCCAGTTTAATTTATCCTCCTTAGAAACCAGCACGTCCAGATACATATCAATGAGAAGAATGTCTGTAATGCGCTGACGGTCATTGCCTCTCAGAACGGTCGATTGTTGTTCGGGTGATACCTCCCAGGATTTGAGGATGGATGTCGCAATATTAATGGCATTCTTTCTTGGAAACACGACATGTAAATGATCGGGCATATCGTCTGTTATGTTTGGCAGGCGTAGCCCATACATTCTCAGCTCGCCGACCGTGCAAAGCACTATATCTTCTTCACTTGTCTCTTCGGGTAATGATTCTGCATTCATGACGCCATGCTAGCGCCTGATAAATGAGCAATGCAAGACATTTGATTGAGTGTCCCTCAATGTAACGCGAGGTAACGCTTCGAGCGTTTTATTGCCTCACAATCAGAACCGTATCTGGGTGGTCAATGCCAGCATGCTGGTCAGCACTTTCCGGTTTGGGTGGTCAGAGTTAGCCGGTTTGGTGGGCAATTAGGTGCAGCACCCGCAATAACTTGCCAGCCATGGTTTCAAGGTAACGGGTGTATTCTCGCAAACGGTCAAGCATGTCCGAGAAGCTGCGAGACAGGTCACCAATTTCATCACCGGCCATAGAGGGCTGAATCGGGCCATGGATACGGCCGTCTTCACTGATAGCTGTCTCTGCCTGTTTATGCAGGCTGCGAATACGCCCCGACAGCCGCGTTGCAAATAACAGCAGGAATAACATGGCGGAGATGAACACCAGCAGGGTCATATTTAGCAGGCTTTCAAGAGCATTGTTTTGCAGGGTCTGTATATCATTACTGGTTTGTTCGACCACGACAGCACCAATGACATCGTTGTCATCCCATACCGGGTGACTGGCCGATAAAATGACTGCGCGCTCGTCAGGTGTACGGCGCCAGCGTAGCGCGGGTTTGCCATTAAGTGCCGCAATAACATCATCACTATCGAGGCGTGAGGCACCATCAAGGTTGTCATCAAACTGGTCACTGGGTTGTTTGAGAATCAGGCGGTACAGGCTGCGCATAATTTCTTCTGCAAATCCGGATTCAGATGGGTATATATCAGGTGTACCAGGCTGTGTCAGTGAACCGGACAGGGCCAGCACATGCCTGTTACGGTTGATGACCCAGATCCGTGAGTTACCTTTATCCAGGCCTTGCAGGATGTTTTCTATATCAGGCGATAGCGTCAGGATCGTGCCGAGTTCTGTAACAGGTTGTCCGCCGGTCGTGCCGAGCACATATTTTGTCTGTCGCGTTATGGGGTCATCAATATCGACAATCGCAAACGTAATCCTGTCATCGAGCATGGATTGTGGAATGCGCAATTCAAGGTTGTAACCGGTTTCTGTTTCCTGCCACTCCCCCTTGATACGCACCTCCGGCCGTATTGGTTCGATGTTGTCTGTGTCATCAGATAGCAGGTAAGCATTTACCCAGCCAGGTGCCTGCGTGGTGAGTATGTAACGCATGAGTTCACCTTTGCGGTTGCGCATGGCGATAAGCAGGTGGTCGCTTTGTTCAAGACGCAGGCTGTTGGGTGAACGGTATACAACCTTATCATCATTGACCTCGAACAGGGTGTAATAGTATTTGCCATAACGCCCGAGTAGGTGGCGAAATGACAGTGATTTTTCAGTGTAGGGTGTATTACCCTGGATGAGTGACTGTTGCGCATGCAGCTTTGCATGGGCGAGATGTTCACGCCAGTCATCGTTATAGCCATCGAGTTGGATCGCACGTTGTAACTTGCGCGCATAGATGTTTGATTTGTCATTGATTGACTGGCTGATGTCGGCGCGTGGTTCAAACAGGTTGCGACGGTTATGCATTACCGTTGCAACGGCACGCGCATTGTCTGCAAGGGTGGATTGTTTGCTTTCGCGCAGGAAGGTTTCCATTTCGCGTACATATTCATAACCGGCCCAGGGAATGGCAAGCAGTGCGAGCGAGACGAGTAACAATTTACTGCGCAAACGGAAAGCTGACTTGCTACTCATCATCCTGCCAGCGGTATCCCATACCGTACACGGTATCAATTGCATTGAAGTCTGGATCGATACTGGCGAATTTCCTGCGAATACGTTTTATATGTGAAGTGATGGTGCTGTCATCAACCACCACGTTGGCCTCCTGCATCAACGTGTCACGATCTTTAACATGACCGGGAAACTTGGCCAGCGCATGTACGATCCATAACTCGGTCAGGGTCAAATCGATGAGTTTTTCACACCATTCACAGCGCATACGTTGCATGTCGAGGACAAGTTTGTTGCGTTGAAGTATGTTTTCTGAATTGACCGGGGATTGCAGGGCTTCGACCCTGCGGAACAACGCGGCGATCCGGGCAGTCAGGTGGGGCAGGCTGATGTCCTTGGTCAGGTAATCATCTGCGCCCAGTCGTAAACCAGACACCGTATCAAAATCACTCTCACGTGCAGTGAGAAAAATGATCGGCAAGCTGCGCGACAGCTGGCGCAGTTCACGACATAATTCAAAACCGCCTTCGGCTTCATCAGCGAGACCAATGTCGAGTATTGCCAGGTCGGGGAGGCGTTGTTGAAATGCACTGATGGCACTTGGCCGGTCTGCATAGGTAACGACATCATAACCCTGGCGTTTCAGGACATCGGAATAGTTTTCCCGGATCGCGGGTTCATCTTCAACAATGGCAATACGACGGCTCATATCCAGACGACAAATTAAATAATAGTTGCTGGAACTTTACCTGATTGTGCCGTGCAGGTCATGAAGCCAGGGTGAATTGCCATATTCCTGCCACATTTCGTCGCAGTGATGCCATTTTTCAACCATGTCGATGACAGGTTTGCGGCGTTTAATAGCTTTCGACAACGAAAACCGGCGCGCACAGGGTGCATACCGTCGCCTCCACGGTAGATGTCCAGGGATCGGGCACGCTGGATCAATTAACGACAGGAGAAAACGATGAAGGTAGTTTCAGTACTGGCATTTGTAACACTTGTGATGGTGAGCACGGCTTTATCGGCAAATGAATACGATGAGCCGGATGAGGAGGTATCGATGCACGAAGTAACCGGAACCGGGATTGGTGCGATTATCGGGGCAATCATTGCCGGGCCACCCGGTGCTGTAGTAGGAGGCATGACAGGCAATTTCGCCGGTAGCAATCTCGAGGCAGAAGAATCCATTAGTTCATTGAAGACAATGTTAGGACAGGAAAAAATGCATGCAGAAATCCTCCACCAGGAAACCCATGATTTACACGAGCAGTTGGCTGAGCGGGAGCAGGCTATTGAACGATTGACTGAACAGGTAGAACGGCCACGGTTATTACCCGGCAAGATGACCTTTTATATCCAGTTCAGGCATGACAGTGCCCGACTTGAACCTGCCTTTATCGAGCAGCTGAATTCCATTAGCAGAATGTTTTCTAACTATGACGACGTGAGTGTCGAGCTATACGGACATGCCGATCGCCGCGGTGCGGCATATTACAACAACAAGTTATCGAAGCAACGTGTCAGGGCTGTTGCACATGTCTTTTGCAATACAGGTTGGTCTGAAAACAGGATGACCGTACGCGCATTTGGTGAAACCCAACCCCTGACAGAGGCGCATGACCCTGAAGGTTATGTGTTTGACCGTCGCGTACAGGTGGTTGTGTCAACAGGACAGCCGTGATGACGACCTTGTATGCAATTTCGATAGATATTCTTGATTGTGATCCGGGGCGCGTAAATGCCTTCCTGCTTAAAAATATTTCTACGAGTAAAGACGGTAAAAGAAAGCAGTCAAGGCAGAATAAAACAGATCGCGATTGGGTGTGCCATAACAAGAAATAATAAAAGGAGGTGATGCGAAAAAAAAGGTCGCAGAGGGGAAACCCTTTGCGACCTTGATACCACCACGATATCACCGCAATATGCGGAGGAGGAGACGGTTTACTGCTGTGTGTTGTTACTGGCGAGCTGGTTATTACGCGCAGCGAGTTTGTTTATTAATGCGGTCAGGCCACCGCGACGAATCTCTCTTGAGAAGCTGCGACGGTAGTTATTGACCAGGCTGATACCATCAATGGTGATATCATAGATCTTCCAGCCTGCATCGGTCTGGTGCATGCGGTAGGCAACCGGGATATTCGGGCCAGCGCCACGTTCAATCTGTGTTTTAACAATAACCTCTTCGGCATCATCATCAGCACGCAGTGGCAGGTAGGTGACGGTTTCATCGGTGTACTCGGCCAGTGCTGTGGCGTAGGTGCGCAGAATCAGGTTACGGAACTGTTCTGGGAAACGGAGCTTTTCCTCGGTACTGGCACGGCGCCAGTGTTTACCGAGCACCCATGCGGACATACGCTGAAAATCAAAGTGTGGCAGTACGATTGAATTTGCCAGTGCATAGACATGTTTCGGATTTTCACGAATAACTTCACGTTCACTGCGCAACGCGGCAAGCATCTTGTCGGTTGCGGACATAACCAGCTGATGTGGCGCCTGCATGTCTTCGGCACGTGCCTGGTTTGAGACGATGCCAAATGCAGCCATTGCCAACATCCCGGTCATGAGCATCCAGCGGCTGAAGCGGTTTTGTATCTGTTTTGCAGTGGTTGAGTCATTATTCATTGTTCTGCTCCGTTTGTGTTTCATTGTTATCGTGGTTGAGCTCAGTATCTCGATACAGGGCTGAACTGACTATGAACAGATACGCGCCGGAAATGTGAATATGTCACACTGGTTGGATGAAAAAGCCGCACGATTATATAACTCAATGATATTTATGCATAAAACAACCAGGGTGCTTGATGGGGGACGGTACCGGCAAAAGGTCAATTTAAGACTATTTCCGTTAACCGCATCCGAAACAGGGAGGCGTCAGTTTGATATAATCAGTTAACAGAAATCCTTCTCAACTGAATATAGCCAACCGTGCCACGTCAGAAACGTCGAAAAAGAAAGACCTCCCGGAAAAAACCTGCTCCCGGTTCAGTGCGTCGCTGGACACTGCCATTACTGGTGCGGGGGACGGCACTGTTGCTGCTCATCCTTACCTGCTACGTGGTGTACCTGGATTACACGGTGAGAAGCCAGTTCGAGGGTAAACGCTGGGCGCTGCCGGCGCGCGTCTATGCGCGACCACTGGAATTGTTTAATGGACAGCAGCTCAGTCGGACGAGTCTTCTTAAAGAACTTGAGGCCATTGGCTACAGGAAGGATTCGCGACTGAGCAAACCAGGTAGCTATTGGCGAAACGGCAACAACTTCCAACTGGTGACACGCAAGTTTGTGTTCTGGGACGGGGCCGAACCGGCCCGCAAGATTGCCTTCAGCCTGAGTGATTCAACCGTCACTCACCTGCGCCAGCGAGATACGGGCGGGCCACTTGACCTGGCGCGTCTTGAGCCAATTCGCATCGGTGGTATTTACCCTGCGCATAAGGAAGACCGGCTACTGGTACAGCGCAGCGAAGTACCTGCTGTTCTGGTTGATGCATTACTCGCAGTTGAAGACCGTGATTTTTACGAACATTACGGGGTTGTGCCAAGTGCAATCCTGCGTGCAGCGTGGGTCAATATCAAGGCCGGCAAGACCGTACAGGGCGGCAGTACGATCACCCAGCAGTTGGTGAAAAACTTTTTCCTGACTAACCAGCGCAGTCTGGTACGCAAGGCCAACGAGGCCATCATGGCGTTATTGCTGGAGTGGCATTATGACAAGGATGAGATCCTCGAGGCCTACCTGAACGAGGTATACCTGGGGCAGGCTGGCCAGCGCGCGATACACGGTTTTGGAATGGCGAGTCGTTTTTACTTCGGACGACCACTGAATGAACTGAATACATCACAACTGGCTTTGCTGGTTGGCATCATCAAGGGACCTTCCTGGTACGACCCGCGTCGTCATCCAGAGCGGGCACGCGATCGTCGTGATCTCGTGCTGAGCCTGCTTCATGATCAGGGCAAACTCAGCAAGAAACGCATGCAGGCGGCACAAAAGCATTCTCTGCAGGTTATCCCGAAGCCGCGTACGAGTATTACAGATTACCCGGCCTACCTGGATCTTGTACGTCGCCAGTTACGTCGGGATTACCGCGATGAAGACCTGCGTTCAGAAGGCATGCAGATCTTTACAAGTTTCGATCCGTATGTGCAATGGCAGGCGGAAAAGGCCTTGCAAAGGCGTGTTAAACAGCTCGAGCGGCAACGCAAGTTAAAACCGGGCAAGTTACAGGTGGCGACCGTGATTACGTCACCTGAACAGGGTGAGGTTCTCGCGGTGATCGGTGGTCGTGAACCACGCCAGGGCGGCTTCAACCGTGCACTGGATGCGGTCAGGCCAATTGGTTCATTGATGAAACCGGCCGTGTACCTGGCCGCGCTTGAGCAGGGCTATACGCTTGCCAGTAAACTCGATGACAGTCCACTTACGCTGAAGATAAAACAGGACGAGCGCTGGTCACCGGCAAACTACGATCGGAAATACCATGGCCAGGTCATGTTGCATGATGCGCTGGTGCATTCCTATAACGTGTCGACCGTCAGACTCGGCCTGGATATTGGTATGGACCGGGTTGCGGAAAGCCTGCAACGACTTGGTGTGAACCGTAAAGTACATCGTTATCCATCGCTGTCTCTCGGTACGGCGGCATTTGCGCCTGTCGAGGTCAGCCAGATGTACCAGACGTTTGCCGCGAACGGTTTTTACTCGCCACTGCGTGCGATCCGCGAGGTACTTGATGCCAACGGCAAGGCCCTGCAGCGATACCCGCTGACGGTGGAGCAGGCCTTTGAGCCCGACTATATGTATCTCATTAATACAACCCTGCAGTCTGTCATCACCGATGGCACAGGTCGCAGCCTGAATAACATCGTGCCGCGAGGACTTAATGTTGCCGGTAAGACCGGCACGACCGATGACTTGCGCGACAGCTGGTTTGCGGGCTTTACCGGTTCGCATGTTGCGGTGGTTTGGGTCGGTCTGGATGATAACGGGGTAGCTGGCCTGACAGGTGCCAGTGGTGCGATGCGGATCTGGGGTGACATGATGGCCGCTATCAATACACAGCCGTTGTTGTTAGCGCGCCCTGAAACTGTTCAATCATTCTGGATTGACGAGACAACCGGTTTGCTTGGCAGTGAACGTTGCGAGCAGGCACGTGTCTTACCCTTTATCCGCAACAGTGAACCGGACAGTCATGCAGAATGTGCAGGTGGTGTGTTTAGCGACACAATTGAACGTGTATTTGATTTCTTTGGAAGTGATTAATGTTTTTAAAGCGAATTTTCTATCCAGCGATTATTTTCCCGGTTTTGCTCTGGCTTGCAGGTTGTTCGATGCTGCATACAGAAACCGTTGAGCCTGTACCTGCACCCACAGAGCGTCCAACTGACCGAAAAGTCGAACCTGCACCAATACTACGTCCCTCACGCCCGGTCGAACCAGAGGTGCGCCCATCAACTCCGCGTCGTTCACCGGCAGCAGTGACCGGTTTACAGCGAACAGCAGCAAAACAGGTACGTGCAGGTCAGTTCGCGCAGGCCGCGGCAACCCTTGAGCGCGGTTTGCGTATCAGCCCCGGTGATCCGAGGTTATGGCAGCAACTCGCAGCCGTACGCCTCGAGCAAAAGAAGTGGCGCCTGGCCCTGAACATGGCCGCGAAATCCAACAGCCTTGCCGGCCAGCAGCAATCACTTCAGGCGGGTAACTGGCAAATCATTGCCCAGGCGTGGCAAGCACTGGGAAATAGCGCAAAGGCGCGTCACGCACGAAACAAGGCACGGAGCCTGTCGGGTCGCTGACATGTTTGATTAATATTCTGGTTAATCATATCCTTAGATAAACATTTTCATCCCATAAAGAGGGTTTTCAGGGTACAATTGCGTCCCGAACACCTCGTATATATAAAAAAGGGAATATACCTTGTCCGTTTTTGCCGTTGATAAGCTGATTAGCCAGGCACGCGTACTGGCGAGTGATTACCGTAAAACCATGGGTAAACCACTCGCCGGGATCAGTAATGAGATCGCAGAATATGACGCGGTCCACCTGCTTGACCTGGAACTGTGCAAGCCTCGTCAGAGTGGCTACGATGCAATTGGCAAGGGCAGCCGAGAGGGCAAAAAGGTACAAATCAAGGCACGTGTCATACCAGATGGCAAGTTATCCGGTCACCGTGTTGGTCAGCTCAAACTCGATCAGGACTGGGACATCGTCGTACTCGTCATCATGGACGAGAACTATGAACCGACCGAGATCTACGAAGCCAGCCATGACGTTATCTCCGAGGCCATGGAAGAGAATGGTGGCAGTAAACGCGGCAAGCGTGGCGCCATGTCGGTGGCAAAATTCAGGATCATCGGTGAGCTGGCGTGGAGCAGGGACGATGCCGGGGAAGTACAAGCTAACACTGGCGAAGCCGGCGCCTGAGATAACCATTACCCATGCTGGATCCTGCTGAACAGCTCGGTGCGACAGGTTCTCTTGCGCGCCATATCGAAAATTTTGCCCCCCGTGATGAACAACAGGCCATGGCCCGTGCGGTTGATGATGCCATTCATCATGGCAAGATCCTGATCACCGAGGCCGGAACCGGTACCGGCAAGACCTTCGCCTACCTTGTACCGGCACTTATGTCGGGGAAGAAGGTGGTTATCTCGACCGGGACCAAGACCCTACAGGATCAGTTGTTCCACCGTGATATTCCGACCGTGCGCGGTGCACTGAATATCCCGGTTGATGTCGCCTTGCTCAAGGGCCGTTCCAATTACCTGTGCCTGCACCGGCTTCAATTGGCGGGTGAGAAGAGTCGTTTTCGCAAACCTGAATTGCGCAGCCAGTGGCAACAGGTGCGCGACTGGTCCGTACAGACACAAACCGGTGACATTGCCGAATGTAGCCCGGTGGCAGAGGATGCGATTATCTGGTCATCGGTGACTGCGAATGCCGATAATTGCCTTGGCCAGGAGTGCCCGGACTACACGGGTTGCTACATGTTCAAGGCACGTCGGCGTGCCCAGCAGGCCGATATCCTTGTCGTCAATCATCACCTGTTACTCGCCGACATGGCGCTGCGTGGTGACGGCTTTGGTGAAGTTCTACCCTCAGCGAATGCCTTTATCATTGATGAGGCACACCAGCTGCCGGAGGCCGCGGCACAATTTTTTGGTCTGCGCCTGAGCAGTCGCCAACTTAACGAGCTTGGTACTGATTCGATTGCAGAACACCTTAAACATGCGAAGGAACATACCCTGATACGCACCGCGGCACAGGACCTGCAAAAGGCCACGGCTGATCTGCGCATTGCACTGGGCCCGTCGGTGCAGCGAGGTGCGTGGGAAATCATGCGTCACCGTAAAGAGGTCGTTAAGGCGCTTGAGGTACTTGCCGATGCCCTGCAGGCAATCGAGGCCGCACTTGAACCGGCCGTGGAACGTGAACGCGGCATTGAACATTGCTTTAAGCGAGCACAGGCCTTCAGCCAGTTACTGCCCGGCATTACCGGCGATCCTGATCCGGATTACATCCAGTGGTTCGAGACGCATAAGCGAGGATTCAGTTTCCATATGACGCCAATGGAAGTTGCCGACACGTTTGATACACACATCGGAGACAGTCACGCAGCCTGGGTGTTCAGCTCGGCAACGCTGGCCGTCGGCGACAGTTTTGATCACTTTGCTAACCGCATGGGGCTTGAAGATGCCGTCACACACCGTTGGGACAGCCCGTTTGATTTTGAGAACCAGGCACTCATGTATATACCGACCGCCATGCCTGAGCCGAACTCACGTGAATACACGGGTGCTGTCATTGAGAAGGCATTGCCGGTATTGGAAGCCAGCGGTGGCCGGGCATTTATCCTGTTTACCAGTCATCGTGCCTTGCGTGAAGCGCAGACCTTATTGGAGGGTAAACTTGATTACCCCTTGCTCGTACAGGGCACGCTCCCGCGCAGTGAGTTATTACGCCAGTTCCGTGAACACGGCAATGCTGTGCTGCTGGGTACCTCGAGTTTCTGGGAAGGTATTGATGTTCGGGGTGAGGCACTGACCTGTGTCATTATTGATAAACTGCCGTTTGCCAGCCCGGATGACCCGGTCCTCAAGGCGCGTATCAACGCGATGCGCGAGGCAGGCGGCAACCCGTTTATGACCTACCAGTTGCCGACCGCGGTTTTGACCCTGAAGCAGGGCGCTGGTCGCCTGATCCGTGATGTCGATGACTACGGTGTGTTAATGTTGTGTGATCCGCGCCTGTACAGTAAACAGTACGGACGACTGTTTTTGAAAAGCCTGCCTGCGATGCCGAGGACCCGGACACTTGAAGATGCCGAGGCATTCTTTAAAAAACATCGTCAGGACATGAACAAGGCAAGCGCCTGAGAAACAACATGAAGATACTTGCAATCGACACCTCGACCGAAGCCTGTTCAGCTGCCGTGCTGAACGAGGGCGATATTGTCTCGCGTTACCAGGTCGCGCCACGCCAGCATGCAGAATTGATCCTGGCAATGTGTGACGAGGTGCTGGCCGAGGCCGGCTGTGAATTAACCCGTCTTGATGCGATTGCGTTTGGTTGTGGCCCGGGTGCCTTTACCGGTGTGCGCATCGCAACGGGTGTTGTGCAGGGTATTGCCTTTGCACATGATTTGCCGGTTGTGCCGGTTTCATCGCTGGCCGCGATGGCCCATGTTGCCTGGCGTGAGACGGGTGCCAAACACATCATGACGGCCATTGATGCACGCATTAACGAGGTCTACTGGGCGTGTTACGAATGTTCAGAGCAAGGTGTTGTTGAGGTTGTACCTGAGCAAGTATGCTTGCCTGAAGATGTGACATTACCTTCGCAAGGAGAGTGGTTCGGGGTCGGTACTGGTTGGCAAACCTACCAGGATGCGTTGTCAGCAGTAACAACGGGCAAGGTACATGATATACAACCTGATCTGTTCCCGGATGCAGCAGATATTGTGCAGCTTGCGAGCCACGTTGTTGCAGCAGGTCAGGCAGTGCCGGCAGAAATGGCATTGCCGGTATATTTACGCGATGACGTTGCGAAAAAGAAATCAAGTTGATGAAAGATTGTTCAGTAGGTACGACTTCAGTCGTACGCGGGAAATAATTGGCCGAATAAATTCGGCCCTACACGATAACGGGTGATATTCATGCTACGTTTAATGACCGTGTTTCTGTTTTTGACTTGGAGTGCATCGGGTTCCGCCATGGAACCTTCGAGTATTTTTGTCGCTGAAGTCAAAGCCGACTTCGAACCTACTTATAAGAAGGTTTACAAATCACTCGAAGATAATCGTTATTACGTAGTGTTTGAACCAGATATCGGCGCCAACCTGTCACGCTTCGGTAAGAACTGGGGCAAGGATTACAACCAGAACAAGCTTGAACGCATCAAGAGTATGGTGTTCTGTAATGGCTGGTATGCAAACAAAGTCAGCAATGCGGATCCTGATATGCTTGCCTTGTGTCCACTACATATCACTATGACACATAAAGAAGGTGTGACGAAGGTGCTGTTTGTACGACCAGACTTTGTAGCTAAAGGCACAAAAGCAGAAAAGGTTGCGGTTGAATTAACGCAAGGTGTTATCGAGGCAATTCAGAAAGCGCTTAAATAACAGCCGTAAAAAACCGGCCCCGCCTGGGGCCGGTAAGTTCACAAATGCTACGCTGCTTCAGCTGCTGCAGTCTTCATGGTATCCGCCAACACACCGTACACAGTCGCCCAGGCCTCTTTAACTTCATCAGTAAAGTATTCGCCCAGGCCAGCCTCGAGTGTCCATAACAGGGCAGCACCTACGGTGTCGTAATGTTCGTCCTTAACACCGTAGGCGATATGACGAACGCCAAGCTGCTGTACTGCCGGGACGATTTCTTCAAGCCTGTCCAGGCCATTGACCGCCGTATTGATCATCTTCATGAGTTTTGCCCCCTGTTCGACCATGTCACCCTTGAAAAGCGGCTTCAGTGAAGGGTCCAGCTCAAACAGTTTTCCATAGAACAGTTCTGCCGCTTTACCTGCAATCGGCGTCACACGTTCCCATGATGATTTAACCAGTGATATTTGTTCAGGCGTCATAATAGTATCTCCTTTTTGAACACCGTTTAGCTATCCATCGGAATGCGAATGACTACACCGCCCATTACATCACCGATCTTGAAGTCTGTCTTGGGCGTGTCTTTATGATCGTTATGACAAGATATGCAGACAGGGGCGACACCGATATCAGGGTAAATAGCAGTGAAGTATTTTTTACCGCCAAGCGTTTCTGTACCGTAGAAATTCTTGCCCTTGTTGTCCGCAATGAATTTCAGGCCTTTCTTCTCAACAGGTGTCTTCGGAGCGTTTTGTTTGTTGATTGGCCACAGTGACTGCAATGAGTAACTGAAGTCGACATCAGGCAGTTTCTTGGCACGTTTGGTGACCAGTTCAGAACCAAAGCGGAACATCTGGGCAGGCAGGACAAGCGCCTTGTCATCTTCAAAATGTTCACTGGCCTTGATGACCTTCTCTTTCTTGACGAGACGATTGACGATTTTCTTTGTGTAAATCGCTCGATCTGAATCCATTACAAGATGCAATGCATCAGCCATCGTCTTTGCCGAAATTGTCGGCTTGTCAAAATCACTGGCGATGGCTGTGCCAACACCTGCAACTGAAGTAACAAGGCTTGCACCAATAAGTAGTTTGCTTTTCATTGACATGAGTAGTTCTCCTCTACGTGGTTTAGCGTGATTGCTAGTCCGGTACATTACCGGCAAGTTAATAAATCGTTTCATTACCGTTTCCTGCTGTCGGCACGTTTCTGTTCTTTATCGGCAAGTCGCATACTGTCAACTTTTACTGAAGGCTGGCCGTTGAAGTTGTTATCGATCAATGCCGGATCTGCGAGCGAATCAAGGCTGAAGCCCAGTCCATGGCAGTTCAGACAGGCGGGTCGGATCATCTTTTCGTTAGGTGACAGGGTGGCATTCTGATTGTGGTCGACCATAATCCGGCTGACCCAGTCGTTAACATCAAAGTTAACGCGTGGCATATGACAGCTCGCACATGAGACACCGCTGCCGGCAGGGGACTTGCCCTCTACTTCCTGCTGCCACAGTTCGTAATGCGGTGATTCCTTATAGGCAAGACTGTGTTTGTCGTCGTGACAACTCAGGCAGCTATCAACGGCAGCCTCCTGTGCATCGAAGCGGTGAGCGCCATGACAACTGGTACATTCGAGCTTATGGTCAAATGAATCCTCTTTCATTGGCAGGCGTGCTTCGCCCGGTGTCATGGGGGGCAGGTCTGCGGCCAGGCGCATACCGTGCTTGCCACGCTTGAAGCGTTCTGTCTCAAGGTTGTGGCACTGGTTACATGTGTCTGCTGCAGGCTTGTTGATCCATACGGCCTTGTCACCATCGTCACTGGTTGAGGTGTGGCACGCACTGCAATTCACACCCGAACGTGCATGAGCGGTTTCAAGCCAGTCTGTAAAGTCACTGCCGACGAGTTGTGATTCCTGGGGTGCATCAGCATCGGACGCGGCCAGTTGCTTGACCGGAAAACGGTCGTGTGGGTAATCGGCGAGTTCACCCAGTATGCTTCCAAACTCACGTTCAGGCAGTGTGCGCTTATCGAGCAGATCGGGTTCATTACGATGTTTAATAAGGAAGTCTGTGTAAATCGAACGGTTGTTATGGAAATTATGGCAGCCCGAGTTATTACAGGTATTGAATTCCATATCCTTGTGACTGGGACGGTCCTCACCGATATCCTCATGGCAATGGATACAGAAATCTGAAGGTTGCGTCACTCCATTCGAGCCGGTCATTTCCGGCTGATGCTCGGTATGACAGGTTACGCATAATTGCGCGTTTATATTTTCCAGCGTGTCGGCGTTTCGCGGATCGGTAAACTTGCTGCGTGGGTGTGAGTCGAACGGTTTCTGGCGGTCATCACCATGGCAACTGGTACAGGCCTCCTGAATGGCCTCTTTATCTGAGAATGACTCGCCGTGACAGGTTGTGCAGGCAACGCCAATCTGGTGGTGACCATCGGTCAGCGCGCCTGGCATAAAAATAGTTTTATCCTCAGATTCAAGCATGACGTATGCGAACCAGCCTACGAGGCCAACGGTGAGAACCAGCCAGATAACCATCAACAAGTTATTGGGTATATTCGCCATGCTTCAGTACCAGTAGCTCTTCAAGATATGGAAGCCAAGCAGGGCAGGCAGTGGCCAAAGTAATATAATGTGAGACCATATGGATAGTTCGCGGCTACGCTGGGCCAGTGTACGTGGCAACAGGTGCTGCAGGCCGATACTGCCACTGGCAACTGCACCAGCCAGTATCAGCCCTGTAAAACTCAGCATCAGGTAAAGGTTAAGGTTATCACCCAGGCGCAAGCCGGTATGCGCAACGAGTGTTGCGATTGCAAGTACGCCCATGATGACATGTACAACCCGCCAGCTGCTGAATTTACCAAACGTCATCCGCTTGATACGTTTACGCAGGCTGACAACCGCAAGGAGGATGCTAAAGCCTAACAGGCTGAATCCACTTATTTGTTTTAGCAAACTGTCTCGCCATAAAAGATCCCAGTTGACCGTCTTTTGTACTGTGTCAGGGAAGGGGATAGCCGGTGCAAAAAATAGTGCCAGTGAAACAACGAGTGAAAGTACGCCTGCAACTACAAGCGGGCGCGTACCCGGTTCCGGTTCTACTGATTCTGCACCCACCAATTCTGCAAGCAGTGGTTTGCAACTTCCGCAGACACTCGAGGCGCCGGTCTTTTCGCACAATTGTTCAACCGTGCAGTGCCCTGCGTTCATTGCCTGGCTTAGTGTGCCACGGGTTGTCTTTGTGCATTGACAGACAATGGCGCTGGATGGCCAGTCAGCAATGCTACTGGCATCGTTTTCAGGCCACAGGTCTCCTGTGCTCGTGAATCGTCCAATCTGCCATGGCCAGATATAACGTGTGTGTAAAACGGATTCCTGCACCCGGTTACTTTCATCCCATGGGCCATAACCAATAACACCAATCAGCCGGTTACGTTTCAGAATAATCTTGCGGTAACAGGTATTATCAGTACTTTTCCATGTCAGAACTTTAAGCTTGCGCGTGATATCGCCTTCACTTGTATCCCCGGCACTGAATACGTTTACATCAACGACCTTGAGCCTGGTAGAAACTTGTGAACCTGAATAATGGGATTGACCACCCAAAATAGTGTGTGCAGCAATTGCAGCCTGCTCAAGACCTGGGGCAACCAGTCCATAGATATTGCCACGGTGTTCTGCACATTCACCTATGGCGTAAATGTCTGCCGTGTTGGTCTGCATGTGGTCATCGACCCGGATACCACGACCAACTGCAACACCGGCTTCAAGTGCGAGGTTGATGTTTGGTTTTATGCCGGTCGCGATGACCATTGTGTCACAGGCAATGCGTCGTCCTGAGCGCAATTCAATAAATTTAACATTGTCACCACCGATGACGCGCTTGACCGAGTCTTTCAGGACTACACGGATGTCTCGAGTCAGCATATGCTCGCGCAGCAACTCGCCTGCTTCTTCATCAAGCTGTTGCGACATAAGGTGACTTGAATGATCGATGATGGTGACCGTCGTGTTGTATTTTTGCAGGCCTCGTGCTGCCTCAATGCCTAACAGGCCACCACCAAGGACGACGGCATGCCTGCTGCGAGTACGTCGTGCCATCAGATGCTGCGCATCATTCAGGTTCCTGAAGGTATAAATGCCTGATTTATCCACACCCTCAATGGAGGGGATATGCGGACTTGAGCCAGTTGCGATGACCAGTTGACTGTAGAACTGGCCGACCCCTGTATTGTCATAAACACGCTTGTGTTCTGTGTCTATCGAGACGATTTCACAGTTGTGGTGTTGAACGACATGGTTAGCTGGATCCAGTTTTAACGGGTTCTGGATGGATGAAAAATCAACTTCGCCTGTTAGAAGATTAGCCAGGCGTACACGGTTATAGGGTTCCCACGGTTCATTTCCATATATAACAACAGGTGTTTCAGGTGACCGTCGTAGTAGTTCTTCGACAAACCTGATCCCGACAGGCCCGGTGCCAATGACAACTACAGGCGGTGTTGTCGTTGGTTCACTGTGTGTTGTTTCTTGCTTTAATACAGCTGACATAGTTCTTTTTGCCCATAAAAAAAGCGCCCACCCGTTGAATACTCGATTCAACGGGGTGGACGCCTTTGTCTTTCGATGACCGTCGTTGGCCATCATAATGAGTTAATCGTTGAGCATTAGTCGCGCTAAACGTCTAACTCTGCTCTGTAATCGTGCTCAGTGTTTAATGTTGCAAACAACATACCAATTTAAAATTATTTAGTGATTTTCATCGTTTTTTAATTAAATATTGAGTAATCGTGTCAGAATAGTGATGTGAATCAGGTGTGAATTCCCAGATTTGGTGCGCGATATTTAACCGGTGTTTTAAAATGGTGCATTGAAAGATTCAATAAGCAGCATTATATAGAACAGTATAAGGCTGTTACCTAAATGAGACTGAAACAGTACAATTCGAGCCATATGTTTTATATGCATTTCACACGAGCCCCAAGATGATCGACAGTGTAATTCAGTATATTCAGTCCCATGAAAGCCTGGTGTTTTGGTCTCTAGTGGTCTCAGCTATCACCTTTATAGGCTCACTGCTGGTTGTGCCCATGCTTGTGTCGAGGATTCCGGACGATTATTTCAGTCACGAGCGCCGTGAACGCACCGAATGGGCAGAACATCACCCGGTAATCCGTATGACACTGATTGTCGCCAAGAATCTGTTCGGCTATGTCATCATACTCATGGGGATTGCCATGCTCGTGCTACCGGGGCAGGGGCTGTTGACGATGATAATCGGAGTTATGCTGATTAACTTTCCGGGTAAGTATCGACTGGAACGCTGGCTGGTATCGCGCAAGCCCATACTAAGATCTATAAACTGGTTGCGTAAGAAGACCGGACATGCGCCATTGCTCGTAAGCGAATAGCAACTGTTAGTATGTTTAAATTGCTGCTCGAATTTAAGAAGTCAGCCAAAAAGGCTATTACGCCTCGTTCAATTGCTTTACTAGCTTCTGGCATTCAGCCTCTTTTGCACTCAGCGCATCTTTCAGGGCGTCAATATCTGACACCATCTTGTTCGTGCTTTCGACTTCTTGCTCCAGAAGGTGCTGGATTTGGGTGACGAGAAATTCGTTTTCCTCACGGACAGAGCTTAACTCTTCATGGGTATCGTTGTCTTCAACCATTTGCAGTGCCGTCAGGCTTTCTTGCAATTTGCCTGAAGCCTTATTGAGTTCTTCTATCAGTGTCTCCTTTTCCTCTTCCAGCTTGTCAACCTTGGTCTTGAGTTTGTCAACATCAGGTGTCTTACCCTCATTGATCAGGCTGCGTAACTCTTCAATGGTCTTGAATGAGTCGTTGAGTTTTGTTTGTGCGTCGACAAATAGCTGTTTAAAATTTTCGAGGTTTTCGATGCGGGATTGGTAGACCTGTTCTTTGTGACGCGATAGCTCCCCGTCACTCTTTGAAGACTTTATCTCAATGTATTCTTTTTCAACGAGATCCCAGTAGGCCTCCTTATCGAAGCTGTTATCAGAGGTACTCATCAGATCGCGTTGTGATTCAAGAAAACGCAGGCGGGTTACCAGGGCAGTATGTTGGCGTTCGTCATTAACAGGATCAAGTTGACCGATCCTGTCTTTTGTCGCGACAATCAGTGCTTTGATATACGGCAGTAGATTGCCCTGTATGGTATCTGTAACTTTGCGCTTCCTTTGGGCAGATTTCTTTTGTGCCCTGAGACGGAAAATCAGAAAAACAATCACCACTATCAGGATTACTGTAATTTCTGATATGAGGATGCTGTAAGTTGTCAACAATGTATCGGACACGTCCAAACCTTATCTTTTTACTGTGTTATAAAGTATAGGCGTTTACTTAAGTAATGTATTTAGAATTCCAGTACGTCAGCAGGGAATTTTTGTAAACTTTTATTACAAAACATGAAAAAAAGAATGGTAATTGGAGGGTGGATTTTTGCTCAATTTTGCTGACGGCGATCGAGCAACTCCTGTATTTGATCGGCCTGCTGCATGCGCTCAAGTTTCCGTAATTCAACTATAAGAGCCTGCCACTGTTCGGTGGGCAGTTTAACCTGCACGGGGTCGACTTTCGTCAGGTCGTCACCAAAGTGAAGACGAATAAAGGCTTCGGCGGCCTGGTTGGCCTGCTTGATGTCACCTTTAAGGCGTAATGTTTTGATTAACTCGACACTCGGTACAGTCAGTAGACGGCTTCTCAGTGCAGGGGCACGTGGTCGTACAGCATCGGGTGATGCAATACTTTCAGCGACAACCGCAGCTGCCTGTTGTTTTTTCTTTCTCTCGGCCTCATGGATGAGTGCTCTCTTTTTTGCCTGTTCGGCAACAAAGGCCTGACTCGTAGCCGGGCTTACGTCATTACGTGATTTCATGGCGGGCTTGCGGGGTGCTGTTTTGGCGAGCTCACGCTTTTCTTCGCGTAGGACATTTTTGTCTGCCATGACTACTGAAGGAGGTTGAAGTAATTCAGCTTCTTCAAGGGCGGGGGGAGCGAGGCCGTCTACTGGCATGACGTCGTTCTCCATCAACGTAACAAGACTGAAGCTTAATACGACAAGTGCGGCAACGGCGGCGGGTATGCGCCAACTCCCTGAGAACGGGCTGAAGGCCGGGTGCGGGCGTGAAGCTGTCTCACGTCGGGCGGCAGCAACAATGGCATCGTCGAGATCCGCTGCAGGCATGTCCTGTGAAGTCTCCTTATAGATAGAAGACAGGTGTTCGTCGCTGGGCAGATTGTCGTTTTCAGTGCTCATAATAATCCTTGTAAACAACGACGCAGTGCTGCGAGTGCATAACGCAGGCGGCTTTTGATTGTTTCCCGGCCTGTACCAGTCACCTCGGCAATTTCCAGTAATGACAGGCCACTTTCTTCCTTGAGCAGAAAACTTTCCCGTTGTGCCTCAGGTAACTGGCCTATGCAGTCGAGTAGCTTGTCGGCCTGGCGGCTGCGATTGACCTCGGTAATCTGATCGACCGGGCATTGATCTTCAATCTCTTCAGTTGCCTCATCCTCATACGAGGCGGGCAGGCGACTGTGTTTACGATAATGATCAATCAGCCGGTTATGGGCAATATGGTACAACCAGGTTGTGAACTTCGCCGTGGCCTCGTAGCGCTTGCGGGCTCGGACAATATTCATCCACACATCCTGGAACAACTCTTCGGCGGTGGCCTCGTTGCCGCACTGACGTTTCAGGTAGCGGTACACACCGCCTTTGTGACGGTGGTAGAGGCTCTCAAAGGCGCCTGCATCTCCCTTGCAATAAGCCAGCATCAACGTTTCGTCATTCATCGACTGATCCATGCTTTGTATAATGGCACCGCTTTATATTGATGTGAAGCATGCCTGTTATCGGGATGACAGGCTTTTTGCGAGGTTGACGAGTTTGACAAATTCACCGCGGTAACCAAAGGGGTCGTTACCACGAGACTGGCGTGCCAGCGCGAGTATATCGTCATAGCCATAGTCCTTCAGATAGTCCGCACCGCGCAGTTGCTGGCCAAAGGCGGCAACCGATGCCGCGAACCGGAACCGGTTACTGCTGTGGGCAAGTTCGGTCTGAATATGACGCTGGTCAATGGCCTGCTCAAGCAAGGTGCTCTTGTCGCCGCCGGGTTGCTTGTAACGCAGACGCAGGAAAGCAAGTTCGTGGTTGTTTGTGCTTTTCTCAAGCAGTGATCGTGAGCCGTAGCGCAATGGATCAGTGTAATTACCCTTGCCTCCCACGAGTGACAGTTCATACAGGGCGGTGACGGAATGCCCGGCACCTATCTCACCGGCATCAACCTTGTCATTATTGAAATCCTCTCGCTTGAGCATGCGGTTTTCATACCCGACCAGGCGGTATTCTGCGACCTGTGTGGGGTTAAACTCGATCTGTATTTTTACATCCTTGGCGATTGTATTCAGGGTTGAGCTCATTTCATCGACAAGCACCTTCTGTGCCTCGTTAAGCGTATCGATATAGGCATAGTTACCATTACCGGCATCAGCGATCTGTTCCATGAGGTGGTCATTGTAATTACCCATGCCAAAACCGAGTGTCGTCAGGGATACACCGCCTTTACGCTTGTCTTCAATAAGATCGATCAGGGCCTCGAAGTCTGTGGTGCCGACATTGAAATCACCATCGGTGGCGAGGATGACGCGGTTAATACCGTTCTTGATATATCCCTGTTGCGCCATCTGGTAGGCCAGCTTGATACCGGCAGCCCCATTGGTACGACCACCCGCAGTGAGTTTATCCAGTGCCTGGTGAATCGTAGCGGTTTGATCACCGGCGGTAGGTGGCAGTACGACACCACTGGCACCGGCGTACACGACCATCGAAACCTTGTCCTGTGGGCGCAGCTGTTTAGTGAGTAGTTTCATCGAGGTCTTTAACAGCTGCAGTTTGTTTGGTGACTGCATCGAACCGGATACATCGACGAGAAAAACGAGATTGGAGGGTGGCAGGGTCTGTTTGGCGATGTCCTTGCCCTTGATACCTACATGTAGCAGCAGGGTATCTTTGTTCCAGGGCGTAGGCGAAAGCTCGGTAGTAACGCTGAAAGGGTGCTTGCCTTCCGGTTGCGGGTAGTCATAACTGAAGTAGTTGACGAGTTCTTCAGTGCGCACGACATCTTCACGTGGCAGTCGGCCCTGGTTAAGAAAGCGCCGTACATTCGCATAGGCACCCGTATCGACATCAATACTAAAAGTTGATACAGGTTGCTCGGCAGCACGTTTGACCGGGTTATCATCAAAATGATGATAGTTTTCCCGATCCAGAGGCTCAGCTGGATGGCGTAGCTGAGAAAGATCGGCGGTGAGTGGGGAAGAAAAAGTCATCACCTCCCGCGTTCTGGCCTTTTGCTTGCTTAATGCTTCACGTCGGGCCTGAGCCTGTGCAACGTTCTCAGGCAGTGCAGAGGGTTTGATCATCACCTGTGGCTCTGCCACGGGGCGAGCGAGACGATCGGATTCACGCTTATCTTCAGCGACAGCCTCAATTTCTACGATCTGTTGGCCTACCGAACTGCCAGGCACTGCGTCCTGGTCTTTGTGCGTAACGGATTCATTTTCTGCTGTCATGCAGCCGAGCATAATGACGGTACTAGCGACCGCGATGGCAATGGGTCTGAATGTCCGAGTGGTTTTCATTTGTGTCTCCTTGTGATTAAAAACCTGTTGTGAGGCTATAAACGCAGGGAGAACAAAAAAGGGGTTAAATAAATGTGAATGAATGCGTCATGCTAATACTTAAGTATTAGTTGCAGCAAAAGTACTTGCTTTTGTGGTAATGCAACGACATTCTTGGGCTGGGGAAAGTACCTACAGGACGCGTCTTTGGTTCATCACGCAAAGACGAATAATAACGAATATAAATAAAAGGATTTATGTATGCTCAAAATCATTGGGATTGTTCTTATTCTTATCGGTATTGTTGATTTTGGTGGCACCTATGCGGAGTTTGATCTGTGGGGTGGCTTCATCGGCGTTCAGCTGCCTGAATTCTTATGGCAGTACTCTGCCTATATCGAAATCGGCCTTGGCTATCTTCTTATGAATCTTGGTTCATCAAAACGTACGGCGGCTGCTTAATCAAATGCGTGGATAGACAATGGGGCGGGGCAGTTTGGTTTTGATAAGTTCGGCTTTTTATTGGTGTGGTATTTTTATTGGTAGAGTAAGATGAGCCGCTGCAGAAGTATAAGATTAATACTATTTGGTTTGTTATATGTTTTTGTTCAATCGGTACACTGTGACGAGATTGAAGACAGAAACACTATTTCTGAATCTGTCAGGCTTTTATTCATCAATGAAAAATTCAGTGAGTTAGATCGGCTGGCTGAAGAATACAGTACTACCCAGGCACGAACAAATAGCGGGGTCTGGAAACTATCTGCTTTTTATGTAGGCTTGGGGTGGACCGTTCCTAACCAGATTCAAGGGGATTTTTATTGGGATGCAACCAGAAGAAAAATCAATAAATGGATCAGGCTTAACCCGGGTTCACCGTCTGCAAATATATTTAAAGGTAATTTTCTAACTAAATACGCATGGAAAATACGTGGAACTGAGTTTGCAAATAAAGTCCCCAAAACAGCATGGAAACCATTTAAAGAGCAATTGGGCATAGCATACAGGTATATGCACTTCGCCAAATGGACCGCCGACAGAGACCCTCACTGGTTTAAGGTTCTCATAGATATTCATAAGGGTCTTAATACTGGAGATGAAGCCTTTCTTAAGCATGTTAATGAGGGCATGGTGCGCCACCCATATTACTACGATTTATATTTTTCATCTGTTCAATATCTGCTTCCAAGATGGTACGGGAACAAAAACAAGCTTGATGCACTTGCAAGCCTCGCAGCAAGGTTGACAAAAGAACATGATGGAATGGGGGCGTATGCGAGGGTTTATTGGTATGCTTCCCAGATCGAATACGATGGAAAAACTATTGATTACCTGGATATTGACTGGGCAAAGATGCGACAGGTTATGCTTGACGTATATGAACAATATCCAAATGAATGGAATGTGCAGAATTTTGCTAACATTTCCTGTATTGCAAAAGATCATGAAATGACAAAATTCTTCTTTGAAAGGATGGAGCAATCAATGCTTAACGGTGTTTGGAAAGGCTGGCTCAGTTATAAGGGCTGTAAAGACTTCGCTATGAAGAAACCGAAAAAAATGGACCTGAGCGGTTAATGCTGAACGACTGCTGTCGACCCGATGCGGACTGTTATAGATATCTAATATAGGGCTGAAGCAGTTCCATAGCAAAGGTCGTTCATTTGCACAAGCAATAGTGCTTGAACTAGTAATGCATTAATAGTGGATAACTAATAATTAGGAATAAATAAGATGATATTGAAACGAATCATATCCATAAATTTATTTATTCTCATGCTATTAATCTTCTGGCATGGTAAAGCAATTGCAGAGATCTATAAATATCAAGACAAATATGGTCGTTGGCATTTTACTGATACTCCTCCAGAGAGTAAGAAAAATTCAGGTTCAGTTACTTATAAATCTAATGCTGGAGGGGCGGCTTCGGATTATTTAGAGTCTTTGACGAAAAAATACAAGACAGAGGCTCCGGTAGAAATAGCAACTCTGGCTGTTGTTACCATTAAATCAAAACTGGGTTCTGGCTCAGGATTCTTTGTTAGCGATGACTGTTTTTTAATTACAAATAAACATGTTGTACGCCCTGCAGCAACAAAGAGTTGGAAGAAATCAATAAAAGACATAAAAAATGATAAAGCAGATATATTGGAGGCAAATGAAGATATTGAGGAGGAAAAAGAAAGGCTAAAAATAAACAAAAGGAAGTTAAAAGAATTCAAAGCCTATGTTGACGGCCTCGATCCTGGAAATAATAAAGACAATGAGGAAAAAGAATATAAATACCATTTAAAGAAGCACAAGCGAGATATAAAAAGACTGGATGAAAAAATAATCAATACAAAAAATCGGGAAAAGAAATTTAGAGAAAAAAATAATAATTTTTCTATGGATAGCAATATTGCTAAGGTTGCAAATTCATTTCCGATAGTTCTTAAAGATAACACCAAAACACGAGCTCGGCTTATCCAATTAGCTAAAGATGATGACCTTGCGTTGCTTAAAATAGATCGATGTAAAGCACCATATTTGGCATTAAACGAGTCCACACAACCGCATCAAGGTATGAGTATATATGCTATCGGGAGCCCTTTAGGTCTTAAAGATCATGTTACAGCAGGTATTGTTACTAATATAGGAAAAGACGGTATTAATACTGATGCGCAGTTATTACCAGGAAATAGTGGAGGACCTCTAATAACTAAGCATGGAGATGTTATTGGTGTAAATACGTTTAAAGTCACATCAGGTGATGTAAATTCTGAGGGCTTTGGTACTGCAATCCCAATAGAAAAAGTTTTAATCAATTTTGAAAAGTATATTAAATAACAGGATTAAATAAAGCACTTAATTATTAGGTGCAGTTAAAGAAAATGAACGGCCGATCATGGATGTAAGTAGACATTAAAGCAGGGTAAAGGATATTAGTACCGTGTGGAATCCATTCCGTAAAAAGCCATTACTGCCTGAGGAGGACGAGCGTTTCCAGATAGAAACGTACCGCTGGCTTTTAAAGCACTTTGGAGGAGTCAATTTTTACGAGCATGCTAAACTAATCTTGCCTACAGACGAATACTTCCCATCAAAAGTTGATTCAGTAGATAACGGAGTTCAATACATCTTTGAGCAAGTAAAGCTCTATATGGGACTCCAAAATTGGCCTTGTCGGTTAGTTGCTCAAGAGGAAGATCCTGATATTAATGTTGCCCCAACTGTCGTATTGCAAAATACAGAGAAAAACCCTTTAGGCACGTTTTCAGTACATGAAAATGAAGAGGTGATTATTACCTATAATCCTAATTTAACTTCAAACCCTACTCATATGGCGGCCACGTTTGCACATGAACTTGCCCACTATATGACCAGTACTGCACCTGAACCACCAC
>Ga0316207_10001647_pt1 | contig 26255 bp, 20 predicted proteins | sample 6weekpyrite_MG_FD_204943 | JGI IMG/M metagenome (GOLD analysis project Ga0316207, IMG submission 204943) | Microbial mat bacterial communities from mineral coupon in-situ incubated in ocean water Damariscotta River, Maine, United States -... | ecosystem: Environmental > Aquatic > Marine >... | reverse complement strand
GCCCTAACTTGGGCTATTAGAGTAAGAAATCTATGTCGTGGGGCTGGGCATTTACCTGGCACCCGCGAATGGTCAACTAAGCAGTGCCCAGTTGGCTTTACTCGGGCATTTATGAGGGGCGCATGTTAGGATAAAGCCCGAAAATTCTCTCATTCAAAGCATCTCTGTTTGACCAAAGGTGCCTGTACCAATCTAACCTTTTATGCACATGCGATAGCAACATACGGTTCTGTATGACATAGGCTTTTGCGTTCTTTCCGAGTTGTTCTCTGTAGCTAGCATCTTGAATTAACTTCGTTAATGCTGTGCTCCATTCTTTTGGTGTCCGTGCAATTAGCCCAGTTTTGCCGTGTTCGATATAGTCTTCGTAGACAACAGGGCTAGCAACAACCGCTAGGCCTCCTGCGCCCGCCTCTACAAATTTGATGTCACTTTTGTACCGGTTAAATTTGGTATTATCGAGAGGCTGAAGACAGATGTGACAACTGTGTAGAACATTAAGATATTCATCATAGCCGAGGGATGGCTTGAAGACCTTGTTTTCAGTTTCTAGCGCGTTGAAAAACTCTTGGTCATGTAAAACCACAGCTTGTGCATTAGCATTGGCATTCAAGATTTTATTATAGGTTTTAATCAGTGGTTCCCATGCGTTTTTTCGATTTAGCGCGCCAAAAAACAGGCGGATATTTTTATCATTTTTCGCCACCGGACTGGGCATTTTGAATAAGTGGTTTTGGAAAACACCAACCTCAGGATTGTGCTCTAAAAATGCTTCCCCTAGTTTTGCTGTACTTGCTTGTACAGCATGGCAAGCTTGGAATCTTTCCCAATCAAGGGAATTTGCTCGTTTCGCTGCATTAAAAGGGTTTTCCGGATAATCATCATATTCCACTACCATTAACCAATTGTGTCGGATTGCAGCCTGTAATGCTTGTGGCCAGCCTTTTTTTGATAAAAAGGCTCGCTGAATAATGAGAATTTTGGGTTCTTCGATTGGGGCATTTGGGATTAATTTTAATGCACGTTCATTTAACTGTACATTCGCGCCGAGCATCCGCATCGCGTCGATAGGTTGGTGTACTCTTACATTCATGAAATTCAGTGCATAAGCACAGAAACTTATGCTCACAGTATCCCCAAAATTGCTGTTAAACATCCAAAGCCCATCTCTAACTAATAAAAAAGAAGCGTAACCTGCATAATTTGCTGCGTCACGTCAATTAGCATCTGATGTCGTATTGTGTAGGGGAGGCGTCAAAGCAATAACATTTAAATTGTGAGCATGTGGTTGTGAGAGGGGAGGTGCTCAAAAGCTGGGGAACCAGCTTTTGATGGGTTTTTTTTAGATACGCCGTATACTTGGAGTATCTATTGTATCGTAGGCGATGGAACTGCTGTTTCTCGTTGTCCCAACATGGCAGGGACTGGACGGGGGGGCGCCTTTTTGGCTTCCATGCCAGCAATTATGTCTTTCGTTGCATCTCTGCGATCAGGGTCTACGTCGTGTAGCATCTCTGCAAATGCAGCGACAATACCAACATATTCAGCATGTTGCTTGATGAAGTCAGCCATTTGCAGAACCACTTCAGGCTTGAAGCCAACCTCCCTGTATGGTGAGTGCTCCCCGAGTGACAATGAAAGAACCGGCTTAACCATGCGCCAAGCCAACTTTGTTTTTCGCAGCATAGTTCTGTTCACATCTAATTGAATTGGTAGTCCATATCCTGTCGGCTCGCCGTGTGAGCCACCATATTCGTATGGGATGCCTAGTTGGCGCATATCCCAGGGCATACGGCCTGAGCGAACAAATGTGGCTGTTTCGATAAAGCCAGAGAGAGATTCTATACCTGTGGCAACTGCATATTCTAAAATGCCGGTATATAGCTCATAGTGAACAGGCTTACCGGTGGCGCTTCTATATTCAGGCTCCACGATGAAATAACGAGACCATTCATAGTGGTCTTGTGCGCAAGGGGGAGCGGCAAGGGTACATGTGTCTTTAAAAATTGTATTAAGCTGCGTAGGTACGCTGGTGGGGTACATGCGCATACCGCCTAATATACGAAAGTCAGGGGAAAGCTTTAAAAAATAGGTGGTATCATCATTGTCGAACTCATCTCTTTCAAGACCATCTTCCTTGGCGAGGCGGTGCCAGCCTCTGCCTTCCACGAAAACCTTGTGGCGAAGGCGGAACATGTCCTCCAGGATACCCCCATAAAGGTGTTGATTATATTTATTGATAACATGGATCATCAGAACATCTCCTATTTCAGACCGGGTCAGTCTTAAGATAGAGATTTCTGCATTAAGGAATAGAGCTAGGAATCTACTAGCTATACAACTTTAGCTAATAAGTTTATACCGTAAAGCTGTAATTACGAGTGCTTCGGTATTATCTACGAGTAGCTTTTTTTTGGCTGAGCCCATATGGTTTCGAACCGTACTTTCGCTAGATCCTGTTAACGTTGCAATCTCCGGAGCCCGGTGGTCTTCTGCCAATAGTGCAATGATGCGGAGCTCAGTGGGGGTGATTTTATCTATCTGTGGAACGGGCGCTGCAGCTAGGCGGTTAGGCATTAGTTCGCCGTTATTATAGTCACGCATTAAGATAGTACGTGCTTGACGGTGAGCTTGAATGGAAATCGTGTGCAAAATGCCTCGAATGATCGAGTCTTGTTTGAAATGTTTACCCGCCATCGACACCAGCGCTAGTTCTCGGTCGCTTACTATAAGGGGAATTACGAGCCCTTCCCGTAGGTCAGCATCCCATGCTTCAGCGAAAATTTTACATTGAATTTTTGTTAGTTCTTTCTCAGCAACTAGCTCAGACCAGTAAAAAGGACGGCCATCGCCCTCAAGTCCTTGATTGTAGAAAGTAACGGCATCTTCCAGATAATAGCCATTGCTCACGAAATGGCTTACCCACCCTGAATCCCATGAGCCAAACATGGGTTTTCGGTCTGGCACACATTGCAGGCCATACATGCTGGTACAAATATAGTGATGGATACCGTAGTTATCGAGAACAGGATCAAGTAATGCTTCGAGTTCAGCGATTGTTGTCACTGAATGAACATTCTCTAAAAAGGATTTAACAACTTCAAACATACATTTTCCTTGTAGGTGCCCTCACATAATTAGCATGGGTCGGTGCACGCTAGCTGTCAAATTCGATTTTCATATATTAGATATAGGCTTGGCTTAAGGTGCCCTAATAGCAACTTCCTTATAGACTTGAATCTATTAAATGAAAGTGAAGGGAGTTTCCTGCACAAAAATTTATGATTAGCAAGTGGGATGCTGAAAAATAAGGGGAAAGTGGTGCCGGCACCAAGATTCGAACTCGGGGCCTGATGATTACAAATCAACTGCTCTACCAACTGAGCTATACCGGCACATACGTAATTAAACGCTTAGTTCCGCTCGGGAACGGGAGTGGATATAATCCGATCCGAAGCAGGGTGCAAGAGAAAAACTTCATTTTTTTCATGAGGCGGGGTTTTTCTGGTTATTTTAAGGCGCGTTAAAATTATTTGATGATGCACTGTGGGTTGTAAGTGTTTGATTTTTAAAGGTTATGTTCAGGATTAGCTTTAGGTTTTATACTGGTTTTTTTTCATGAAAAATTTGCTTATAATTAGATGTTTAAACCAAATAAAATAAGCCGGCTTGCATTTAGGCTGAGCGATTCAGCTTGTTATCAAGTGGCCTGTCAATTGTGCTTTAAAAAAGCATCCACTCCAATAGCAGCTTGCCGCCCCTGAGCCAGGCATGCAGTGAGGAGATAGCCTCCGGTTGGAGCTTCCCAATCGAGCATTTCACCAGCAGCGAACACACCGGGCATAGATTTTATCATAAGATGTTCATCAAGCTCATTGAAGCTTAGGCCCCCTGCCACGCTAATAGCTTCTTCAATAGGGCGGGGCGCCGTTAGCTTAATAGGAAGTGACTTTATACCAGAAGCCAATGTCTCTGGGCTTTCGAAGGCTTTAGAAGGCAAGCATTCACGCAAAATATTTGCTTTTACACCAGTCAGGCCAAGGGTGCGTTTCAGATGGGTTGCGAATGATTTTTTGCCTCTGGGTTTGGAGAGTAATTTGGTGATTTGCTCGTGTGTGCGGTCAGGTGTGAGGTCAATCGTGAGAGTTGCACTGCCATTTATTGTAATAAAATCTCTAAGTGGCGCGGAAAGCGAATAGATGGCGCTTCCTTCCACGCCGTACTGACTTATTACGAAATCCCCTTTGGTTTGTGTTTTTCCTGCAGATAAGAGTGCGCCCTTAATTGGTTCGCCTGCGAAACGGTCTTTAAAGTAAGGGCTCCAATCCACTAGAAAACCACAATTGCTCGGCGAAAAGGGAGCGATTTTCAAGCCATGTTTCGTGAGAAAGCTTTGCCAGGTCCCGTCCGAACCAAGCTTCGGCCAACTTGTACCCCCTAGCGCTAAAATAGTGGCTTTGGCCTTGATGCGTAGTTTTTGCTCACGTGTGCAAAAAGTGAGACAGCCCTCAGTATCCCAGCCGGTCCATTTATGCAGGGTGTTTAAAGTAACTCCGCCTTCAAAAATCCTTTGCAGCCAGGCTCTTAATAGAGGTGAAGCCTTCATAGCTTTTGGGAAAATTCGGCCTGAGGATCCAACAAAAGTGTGTGCGCCCAGTCCATCAGCCCATGCCTGAACCGCACTAGGAGGGAAATCATGAACTGCAGGCTCAATTTCTTTGGTGTGTTTTCCATAGCGTGTGATGAAGTTTTCTATTGGCTCATTATGACTAAGATTAAGGCCCGATTTTCCAGCCATTAGGAATTTTCGAGCTGGTGTTGGCATGGCATCAAACAACACGGGCTTATGGCCTTGATCTATTAAAGTTTCTGCGGCCATCAAACCTGCCGGGCCAGCGCCTATAATGGCAATTTCAATTTCTTCTGGGGTGTCAGTCATATTGTCTGCTCAGGTGGAACGGTTGAATTACCCAGACTAGAATAGAAAATTAGCGCATGGGTTAGTTTCAGCTATGAGTGAAATCATCCTTAGTTACAAGAAATGTTTCATTCGGAAATGTCGGAAGTGAAAGGATGATTAGTAGGTTCAGTTTACAGGCATGATAAATGCGCTGCCGGGTTGCAAAACACCAAACAAGTGTTTTAACGTCTTTCATTATTTTTAATAGATATTGAAGTGATCTTTTATGAAAGACGGTTTTGTAAACGATATTAACCAACATGAGAGCATTGAAAAAGGGCTGCAATTGTTGGTCGCGGGTGATTACCAAAGTGTACCAGAGGGCACTTGCCCTCTTACGGCATTAATAAAACAAGTCGCCGACAAACAAACCGGCAGGATTAAACGAAACCTGGAACGAACAGTTGAAATGTCGGTTACAGCAAACAAGGGTGTGGCTGGTGTCGCTGAGATGATGCGCGAAATAAAAGAGATTGATGGTCAATCTCAATCTATCGCTGCGGCTGTTGAGGAAATGGCTGCATCTGTTAATAGTATTTCTAGTAGTGCCTGCGGAGCAGCAGAAGAGGTCGATCATGTAGCATCAAGTGCAGCTATTGGTCTAGATGCTGCGATTAAAGCGCAATCATCAATGGATGAAATTGCTGATTCTGTTCAAAATTCGGCTGCTAAAGTAGATGACTTATCTGCTGCGTCTGAAGAAATTGGCTCAATTGTTAAAGATATCGAGGATATCGCGAAGCAAACTAATTTGTTAGCGCTTAACGCCACCATTGAGGCTGCCAGAGCAGGTGAGGCCGGAAAAGGATTTGCGGTTGTGGCTAGCGAGGTGAAAAACCTGGCGACACAAACAGCCGCAGCAACTGAAAATATTCGGGGTCGCATTGATAATTTGCGCACTGAGATGGATACCATCATCGCTGTTATGCAAGAAGGAAATGAAAAGGCAGCTAGCGGAAGGGATGTTATTAATGCCTCCACAGATGAGATGAAAAATATCTCGCAGCAAGTCGGTATTGTTAATAGCCGTATGAATGAAATTAATGGCATCCTTGAACAACAGGCCGAGGCTTCTCAAGAAGTAGCTGCAGGGGTCACTACTATAGCCACAATGAGCGCACAAAATGTGAAACAAATTGGCGATGTTATTGAAACATTGGAAGCGACAGAAGCACCGATTGTTGAAGGTGTGAACGAACTTGTTAGCAGAGGTGGAAAAGCCGCAACCATATTTGCTGCGAAATCAGACCATATGATATGGATGAGGAAATTGTCGCAGATGCTGGCAGGGCGCGGGGCCTTAAATCATAAAGAATTAGCGGACCACCACACTTGCCGTTTGGGTAAATGGTATGATGCACAGCAAGATAGAAACTTTACCAGCTTGCCAGAGTGGCGCGCCCTAAAGGAACCACACAGAGAAGTTCATGCAGCCGGTATTGAAGCTGCAAGGCTTTATAGTGTTGGCGATATTGATGGTGCCTTGTCTTATGTTAAAAAAGCGGGCGATGCCTCTACAGAGGTTATGGCACTTTTAGACCGGATTGGGGACAAAGTTGTCACTGCAAATGGTACAGGCACTAGTGTTGATAGTATTTAATTTCAGCGAGTAGTTTGAGGGTTAAAAAAACGCCCGGTTGCTGATTGCAAGCCGGGCGGAAGCCAACGTTTCTTTGTTCTATTTTACGGTGACACCCTCATAGGCATCAACTGCAGCCAAAAAAGCCCAGCCACCAAAGGCTTCGGTTACAGCAAAAATAACCTCGTTTTGCCCTTGTTCTAGAGGTAAAAACACAGTGTCAAATAAACCAACGGTGCCAAGGTAGCGATAATCTCGTGATACATAACTATCGTTTCCATGGGCGATGGCTTTACCATTTAAAAATATAGTGACACGATCACTGAAACCGTATTTGACCGGTATAGTTTGGGTTCTTTTGGTATCAACTTTCAGCCGCACTAATAGGGTGTTGGCTTCTCTGTCTCGTGGGGCAATCTCTGACAGATTGGCAACCCCTGTTTCGCCCACCAGAAGGCGTGTCCATGTTTGCGAGGCTATGAGTGTGTGATCAAGTTCAATTGCGGCCTCCACCCTAGCGCCTTCAACCGGTTTTTGGGTAACATCAAACTCCCGGATCAAGCCCGGGGCTAAGGGCTTCAGTGGTTTGGCTGTGCCTTTAAGTAAAACATTTTCATCGGCAATGATGTTGATGTTGGCATAATAGAAATCCTGCAGCCCGCCGCTGAAGCGAATTTCGCCTGCCTTGCCGTCTAGCAATAAGTTATCAATATGCAGGACAGGTTCGTCGCTATCGATATAAACGTCCATTTTATCATCTTTGATCGCCAGCTTTACATGAATCCATTGCCCAAAGTTATAAACTGTAGGGGCGCTGTAGCGTTCGCCGTGAAAAATCTGCCATGCTGCATTGCCATTAAACATAGGAACATATTGATTGGCGTCAGGTTTCCCTGAAAGGTGCGGGCGCATATAAAAATATTCTGCATTATTATTGTTGCTGCGGAAATATACACCGCCAAATCCGCGGGCCTCTTCCATCCATACATCATATTCAATAATGCCATTTTTGAAGTTTGCATTTTTAAGAGATGCGCGACCGCCGTTGACACGAAGTGAAGGGTGGCCCTTAAAATTAACGAAGTTAGCGCCTTGTTCGCTAAGTTCCCATGCCTCAGTTGTGAGGGGAATAGGGGCAGCAGTGGCTGTTGGGCCCCAGCTAATAACGGCCCAAACTATAGTCATGGCTACTGTTAAATGAAAATTCATGTTTATCCTCCTTTTCAAGTGTCGCGTATGCTGGCCTGTCGTTTTTAAAGCTGGCCGTGGCGTGAAAGGACAATAGGCTTTTGAGTGCCTTAAGGGACCTTAAGAAGCCTTAAATTTGGTTTTAGGGCCTTTGCTAGCTGCTTTTTTCTGGCAGCCTTGGCATTGAAATGGTTAGATTTGAAGCTGCAGTTGAATAAAGGGGCTGAAGAGTGAGCTATCAATCAGGCGCGGTAGAAAACCATACTTTTAGAGTAGGGAAATGGGAGTTTTACCCGAAGCTAAAAGAACTTCGCGCTGATGATAGTGTATGTGTAAAGCTTGAAGATAAAATTGCGCTTGTACTCGAAACCCTGTGTATTCATGACGGCGCTGTGGTGTCTAAGGAAGAGCTGATTACTGCTGTATGGGAGGGACGGGAAGTAAGCGAACAAACTGTGCCTGTTGCCATAAGCAAATTACGGAAGTTGCTGGGTGATAGTTCGGCTGAACCAACAATGTTGGAAACCGTGCCACGAAAAGGTTACCGCATGATGGTGCCGCCCTCTGATGCTGTTATGGTCGAGGTTCTGCAGGAAGAAGCCGGAATGAGTGGGGTTTCACGGTTTTTATTAGTGTTTTCTTTGCTGGCGATTATTTTAGTAACTTGGTCTTTATACCGGTCAGATGGGATAGGTTTATCCAGTCCGGCCGGTGCTACAAAGCCCGGGATAATTTTGACCATTAATGATGTACGCACTACCGGTGAAGATAAGAGCCAGATGCAGCGAGCAATTGCATTGAGTGAATTAGCTTCTTTCTATTTATCTCAAGTGCCGGATGTCTTGGTAATACGGCATTGGTGGAACTTGGATGCTCCAGACCCAACTGGAGGGATTTACACTCGGTATGGGGCCGATACACCAGTGTATTCTGTTAAGGCAACTATCATAGAAGATAAGGGTGAATGGGCTGTTGCTATCATGCTCTCAAACCCCAAAACCGATGAGCTTATTTGGTCGGGTATGCATAGGGTTGCGGCAGGCACCAGCGATTATTTTGCTTCGTTAAATGCGATGCTCCAAAAAATTGGAGTGATTGGGGATAGTGAGGCTGGTCACGTTATTGCGCAGTATCCTGTTTATAATGATGAACGCTATTGGGTTGGGCGTTATTTTGCGCAACTCTCCAGTAAAGGGGCGGCTGCTACCGCTGATAAGGCATGGCAGGCGGTGGCGATTGACCAGCCGGATGACCCAATGGTGTTGAGTGCGCAACAAGCACTGAAAGCAAGGTGGGGAATAGGCAGAGTTAAAATAACTGAACAACCTGCAGATTTTGGAACTGATATGGGCCATGTGAGGTTGGTGGACCGAGGTGTGATTGCTCTTTTCAAAGATAAAGATGCAGGGCGAGCAATGCGCTTGTTGACGGCGGCGTTGGAAATGGCTCCGGGGGATCATTACGCTCTGTCTCTACTTGCTGAGGCACAACTATTAGCTGGGAACAAAGAAGCAGGATTAGAAGTATATAAGAAGGCGGTTAGGCTAGCTCCTTATGCCCGCTCTTATGCTGCAAGAATTAAAGAAATTGAAGCAATACAGGAATAATGCTCGGGCAATTATGACTGGACTAAACTAGGGAAGGATTTTGTATCCAGCCTTGAAGCTGTCACCTGGTGCCAGTAACTGGATATCTTCTTTTTCGCTTAATTCTTCGGGTGTACCTTTTTCATCAGGGCAAATGTACCAGGGTTCAATACAGATGAATGGGGCACGTGGTTTGGCCCAAAGTGCAAGGTGTGGTGCACCGCCTGTTTCTACATCAAGGCGCCAATCTTTTTCCCGATGAATAATTGATACACAGGTTGATTTGATGTTTTTAAATACAAGCGCGTCTTCATCAAAAATTGTATCACTAAGTTGAATAATCGACTGATCTTTTAGGTAGCCCTTTTTACGCAAGCCAAACGCTTCACCCTTGATGCCGTATAAATCTTGGTTTTCAATATCTGAAAAATGGATTTCATAATCACTAAGACTTGCGGAGGGATCTAATGCAAACGCTGGATGAAAGCCTAGGGACATAGGCATGGTATTTGTGCCTAGGTTTTCGGCAAAATATTGTACACTTAGGCCATCGTCTTCAAGTGTAAAACTGATGGTTAACTTGAAGCTGAATGGGAAGCTTTTTTTAGTTTGTATATTGGCGCATACAGATAGGGCGACAGCCTTTTTAGTGTGTCGTGATTTGAAGAACGGTAGCCCGCGCACACAGCCGTGCTTATCTATTTTGTATGACTTGCCCTCGTGGGAAAAGCTACCGCCTTTAAGTCTGCCCACAACAGGGAAACAAATGGGGGCAGAGTCGGCCCAGAATTTAGGGTCGCGTTGCCAGATAAATTCTTCGCCAGTGGCATTGCGTATGAGTGATACAAGCTGAGCGCCGTCAGTATCAATAGCAGCGGTATAGAATTCATTCGTGATTGTTTGAACAGGCATATGCTGCTTTCTGAAAGCGATGGGGGCGTCCTTAAAGCTATGTAGCTCAATGCAGGCTAGGATCAAAGCGCGGATTGCTAAACTAAAGGTATTATCATGTGTACGCTTCCGGGCAGTCACTGTTCGATTGCGAACAAAAGAGACGCACTATATGAGGCGAGTGACGGATAACATATTGAAATATATGAAATTTACTCTATGGCACGGCTTTTGCCACTTTGAGGGTGTCTTTTGAAGCAATGGCAAAGGAACTGGTATGTTCAAAAACTATTGGATCACCGCAGTTAGAAACCTTGTTCGCAATAAAGTCTATGCGATTGTCAATATTGGTGGGCTTGCGATTGGGCTTGGTACATTTTTGTTGATTGCCTTGTTTGTGGGCAGCGAACTGGGCTTTGACAAGGGATGGAAAGACATTGATCGCTTGTACCGTTTGGAAGCAACAATAAGCCGCCCCGGACAGCCGGTGCAAATTACCTCACTGTCCTCTGGTGCGCTCAAACCAATGCTAGATAAAGACTTTAGCGATGAGTTGGTGGCGGCTTCACGTGTGTTATCTCGTAGGTCCAATGTAACATATGAGGGTGTAACCACGCGGCAGCCCATTGCATTTGTAGATGCCGAATTCTCTGATATTTTCAATGTTGAAATGCAAGAAGGGCGATTAGAAGATGCACTGAAAGATAACAAATCAATCGCAGTGAGTGCACGCCAAGCCAAGCGTATGTTTGGCGACGAGACCGCTATTGGAAAAGTTATCACTTTTGTTCTTGGTGGTATGGGCAGCTTTGACTTTAAGGTCGCCGCTGTTATGAAAGACTTGCCCGAAGAAACTCATCTGACTTTGGACTATCTGGCATTGCTAGACCCGCCTAGCTATGCAGACCAACCTTGGGTGCTGGAGAATTGGTATTCTCACAATGTGTTTCTGTATGTGAAGTTGGCGGAAGGTACTTCTGAGGCAAGCTTTAGTGCCAGCTTGCCCGCTTTTCTTGACCGTAACTTTAACCCAGCAACAACCGCGGGAATGAATTTTGATGCTAGTGTAAAGGCTTCGGATTTGCGTCAAATCACGATGATGCCTGTACAGGATATATATCTTTATTCCAATGTCAGGCCGCAGATGAAATCAGGCGGTGACCACCAGCAGATAAAGATATTGATAGCGATCGCCGCAGCAATTCTTTTGATTGCTATTGTTAATTTTACCAACCTTACAAATGCCCGCGCTCTTCGCCGCCTAAAAGAAATTGCTATCCGTAAAGTGACAGGAGCAACCAAGCGTCAATTAATGTTGCAGTTTCTCGGTGAGGCGGTGGTGGTAGCATTTTTGGGGTTGTTGTTTGCTTTGCCTATTGTGGAGCTTACCGTAGTACCTTTCGGGGAATTAATCGGTAAAGAGATTGATGTTATGGCTTTGTATCAGGGGAGCAGTCCTTTGATGGTGTTTGGCATCGTGTTGTTCACCGGTTGTATGGGAGGGATTTATCCAGCGTTGGTGCTTTCTAGTAGTAACCCTGCGGCAATATTGGGCGGTAGCAAAGGGGGACCAGTAGCAGGGCGTATGGTTCGCGCAGTGTTAGTTGTGTTGCAGTTTTCTGTATCAATTGCGCTCACAGTGATGACAATCGTGGTGCTGGCCCAAACCAAATATGTTCAGGAACGCGATATCGGCATAGATGCCGAAGACCGTTACATCATGATTGGTCTTCATACAGAACAAGGACGTGCTGTTGGGGATACAGTGGTTTCGCGTATTCAAGCTCTGCCTGGCGTGGTCGCGGTAGGTAGTTCTAATAGAATGATACCCATATTCGGTGGTCATAACCCTACAGCAGACTTTAAAACCGATAGCGGGGCTAGCCAGGTTGTGGTTGAGCAAATTGTAGGTAGCTATAATTTACTGAAGGTGCTGGATGCCGAATTGGTCGCTGGCCGTTTTTTCTCCGAGGATTTTCGCAGCGACCTTTCTGTGAAAGATGATGCCGGGAATATTTCCCGCGGCGTGATTGTTACCGATTACACGGTACGAGCGATGGGCTTTTCAACAAACGATGCAGCCCTAGGCCATAGTATGACAATTCCGCAAGACAATGGCACTTTAGAAACGTTGACAATTGTGGGTGTTGTAAAAGATATGAACCTGCGATCAGCACGAGCAGACAGAGAGAATTTGGTTTTCAAGCTTTCAGATGAGGGACCAGAAGTGTTGAATGTGCATCTATCAGCTATGGGCCAGACAGAAACTCTCGCCGAAATTGAAAAAATATGGAATGAACATTTGCCAGGCCAGCCTTTAAATGCTGGCATGATGGATGAGCAGTTTCGTGGGTTTTACGCAAACGAAGATCAGCAGGCTCTGGTGTTTGGGTATTCAGCACTTCTTTCAATTTTAGTGGCAACAGTAGGCCTGTTTGGCTTGGCTGCATTGACAGCGGAAAGCAAAACCCGGGAAATTGGCGTTCGTAAGGTGCACGGTGCGACGATTTGGGCGCTAGTGCGGTTGATGGTTTGGCAATTCTCAAAACCAGTTTTCTATGCAAACTTGATTGGTTGGCCTATCGCATGGTTTGCTATGGCAGAGTGGCTGGATGGATTTGTTTTTAGGATCAATTTGTCGCCAGAGCCGTTTTTGTTGGCAGGTATAGTTGCCGTATTTGTTGCGTGGCTCACCGTTGGCTTTCATGCTTTCACAGTTGCACGAACAAACCCGGTAAATGCGCTTAGGTACGAATAGCTGTTTTTTGACTGCATTATATGAAGGCGGGTTATGTCCCGCCTTTTGTCGCCCTCCAACGGTGCTTTCTTGGTGATTAAAGCTAATCCTTTGCGACAATAGGATAATGTCTAGGTTTTAGTGCTTAATATTCAGGTGGTTTTGATGTCATCCATAATGTGCTAAATCTATTAAGTCTGCAAAAGGGGGCTTTGGGATGGCTACAGAATTTGAGGCTTATACGCCGCCGCAAATTGCAATGCGTATTGAAAAGGCGGGTGTTGCGAAAACCCGGCAGCCTTGGCATCAAACATTTGTATTAGGCATTCTTGCGGGTGCATTCATTGCTCTCGGTGCGGTTTTTTATACGCTGGCCCTTACTGACAGTAACTTAGGCTTTGGCCTCAGTCGTTTTGTGGGCGGTGTTGCATTTTCCCTTGGCTTGATACTTGTTGTGATTTGCGGTGCAGAATTGTTCACTGGCAATAATTTGATTGTTATGGCTTGGGCCGACAAAAAAATCTCGGCGTGGCAGCTATTACGCAACTGGGGAATTGTATATCTGGGTAACTTTGTCGGTGCTCTCGGAACCGCTGTTTTGATCCTATCCTCAGGAATATTTGATCTTGCTGAAGGGGCTGTAGGGCAAACTGCTATTTCAATGGCAAGTGCCAAGTTGGAGCTTACCTTGTTAGAGGCATTTTCACGTGGCATTTTATGCAATGTTTTGGTGTGTTTAGCTGTGTGGCTAACATATGCAGGGCGCAGCGTAATTGACAAAATAGCTGCGATTATTTTGCCAATTGCTGCTTTTGTTGGTTTAGGTTTTGAGCACTCTGTCGCCAATATGTATGTAATACCTGTGGTGATGATGTCTGGTGATGTTGTGCTTCCGATCAATGATTTTTTCATTAACTTGGCGGTAGTAACGGCAGGAAATGTTGTTGGCGGTGGCGGGTTGGTGGCTTTGGTTTATTGGCGTGTTTATCTTGTGGCGCGCCCCACTGAAGACCACAGTGGATCAGGGGCTGATTAGAATTACCGAATAGCCCTGATTTTACCAATTAGTTGGAAAAACGACTCTGATGCAATTTATCCATATTTTACATTTAGGGTTGTTGCAGGCCTGATTTAGCTCCCTGCAATGGTTTCATTTAGAAATAATTTTATGCCCGTGTTTTTCGGTCACACTTAATCGAACCTCCTGCTTTGAATAGGTTTTTGGGCACATTAGCCACTGTTTTTCAATAGTGTGGCGAGATCTGGGGCGCACCTTATGGATAAAACCATTGAATGTATGCCTAAAATACGTCAGTATTGCTGACGTTATTTGTCGGGCTGGCAAATGGCATTCGTCACATACACAGATGGGATTTGGGTAGACTATGTCTGAATATGCACCTCTGAGATTTCACGTTCCTCAGCCTACGGGTAGGCCGGGCGACGAACCAGATTTTACAGCAATTGAAATTCCTGCGGCGGGCAGCGTGCGCCGCCCTGCAGTTGATAGCAAAGCTGTAGAGATGAAAGAGCTCGCCTCGACAATGGTTCGAGTTCTGAATAAAGACGGCGAAGCCGTAGGCCCTTGGGCAGAAAACATTGATGATGATGTGTTGCTGACCGGGCTCAAGAATATGATCCGTGTGCGCACATATGATGAGCGTATGATGACTTTGCAGCGTCAGGGTAAAACTTCTTTCTACATGAAATGTACCGGGGAAGAGGCAATAGCCGTTGGTTTTAAAGCTGCTATGTCTGACGGAGATATGAATTTCCCGACATACCGTCAGCAAGGCTTGTTACTTTCCACTGATTATCCACTTGTGGATATGGTGTGTCAGATACTATCCAACTCACGCGACCCTCTAAAGGGCCGTCAGTTGCCCATTATGTATAGCTCCAAGAAACACGGCTTTTTTACTGTTTCAGGTAACTTGGGTACACAGTTTGTACAGGCTGTTGGTTGGGCTATGGCTTCGGCGATTAAGGGCGATACCAAAATTGCCGCAGGTTGGATTGGTGATGGCTCCACTGCCGAGACAGATTTTCATGCAGCCCTTGTGAATGCATCCGTTTATAAGCCCCCTGTGGTTTTGAATGTAGTGAATAACCAGTGGGCTATTTCTAGTTTCCGGGGCATGGCAGGCGGCGACCACGCTACCTTTGCGGAACGAGCTTTAGGCTATGATATTCCAGCTTTGCGCGTCGATGGAAATGATTTCCTTGCTGTGTACTCTGCCTCTAAATGGGCAGTAGAGCGTGCACGTCGTGGCTTGGGGCCAACTTTCATTGAATGGGTAACATACCGGGTCGCACCGCATTCTACTTCGGATGATCCAACACAGTATCGTCCAAAAGAAGAATCCGCTGCATGGCCGCTTGGCGACCCCCTCTTGCGCCTGAAAAACCATTTGATAGGTAAGGGCTTGTGGAGTGAAGAGCGCCAAACTCAAGCTGAGAGCGAATATAACGATGAAATTCGTGCCGCTACAAAAGAGGCCGAGAGCTACGGTGTGATGGGTTCAGGCTCTAGCCCGAAAGATATGTTCGACGACGTATATAAAGAAATGCCGCCGCATCTCGTTGAGCAGCGTCAGAAGTTGGGAGTATAATCATGCCACAAATGTCCATGATTGAAGCCATCCGCGACGCGATGGATGTGAAAATGGCTGAAGACGACAATGTTGTCGTGTTTGGTGAAGATGTTGGCTATTTCGGTGGAGTGTTCCGCTGTACTCATGGTCTGCAAAAAAAATATGGTACCAGCCGTGTTTTTGATAGCCCAATTAACGAAAGCGGTATTGTAGGCACGGCGATTGGCATGGGGGCATACGGTCTGCGTCCATGTATCGAAATCCAGTTCGCTGACTATATCTACCCTGCCTATGATCAGATTGTGTCTGAGGCCGCACGCTTGAGGCATCGTTCAAACAAAGATTTCACAGCACCGCTGACAATCCGCACGCCTTGTGGTGGTGGTATTTTTGGTGGTCAAACCCACAGCCAAAGCCCTGAGGCTCTGTTTACGCACGTTTCGGGTGTTAAAACCGTGATGCCGTCAAACCCATACGATGCAAAAGGCCTGTTAATTGCGGCGATGGAAGATGATGATCCTGTGATCTTTTTTGAGCCAAAGCGCCTGTATAATGGTCCTTTTGATGGCCATCATGACCGCCCTGCAAGTAACTGGTCAAAGCACCTTTTAGGGGATGTGCCAACGGGCCATTACACTGTGCCTATTGGTAAGGCATCTGTTTTCAGTGAAGGTAGTGATGTCACAATTTTGACATACGGCACCATGGTGTTTGTTGCAGAGGCAGCGAAGAAAGAAACCGGCATTGACGCTGAAATTATTGATCTGCGTTCTTTGATGCCGCTTGATGTTGAAACCATCGTGGAAAGTGTTTCCAAAACCGGGCGCTGTATGGTTTTGCATGAAGCGACACTGACCTCTGGGTTTGGCGCAGAGCTGGCGGCTCAAGTTCAAGAGCGCTGTTTCTATAATCTCGAAGTGCCGGTAGTACGTGTTGCTGGTTGGGATACGCCTTATCCACACGCACAGGAGTGGGACTATTTCCCAGGCCCGGTTCGTGTTGGAAAAGAGCTAAAAGCCATGATGGAGGCAGTATAATGGGTATTCATAAAATACAAATGCCCGATGTCGGCGAAGGCATCACTGAAGCTGAGATTGTGGAATGGAATGTAAAGCCGGGTGATGTTGTTAAGGAAGACGATGTTCTTGCTGCTGTAATGACAGATAAGGCGACAGTTGAAATCCCGAGCCCTGTTGATGGCACAGTAGCTGAGCTTACCGGTGAGATTGGTGAAATGACAGCCGTTGGTGCCGTGATTATTTCACTTGAGGTAGACGGCGAAGGAAATGAGGCAGATATTTCTGCTGAAGCTGATGCGCCTGCGGTGAAAGCAGAAACTGTTTCCGAAGCGCCAGCAACAGAGTCACAGCCTGTGCCTGCCGCTCCGAAGCCAGCACCCAAGGTAGCAAAGGTGCAGAAGCCTACAAATGTTACAGCGGCTTCCACAATTGGTGCGCCGCGTAAAGAAGGTGAAAAACCTATCGCATCACCTGCCGTGCGCAAGCGTGCAATGGATGCAGGCGTGAAGCTTCAGTATGTGCATGGTACAGGCCCCGCAGGCCGTATCAGCCACGATGACTTGGATGCCTATATTTCTGGTGCCTCTGCCCCGGTTGGTGGAACATCACGTAGAACACCAAATACACGGATAGAAGAGATCAAGGTAATTGGCCTACGCCGGAAGATTGCTGAGCGTATGCAGGATGCCAAGCAGCGAATTCCGCATATTACCTATGTGGAAGAGGTTGATGTAACTGAGCTGGAAAGCCTGCGTGAGCACATGAATGCTACCCGTAAAGAACATCAACCAAAGCTGACAATCTTGTCTTTCATTATGAAGGCGATGGTGATGGCCCTTAAAGATTCGCCGAAGCTTAGTAGCCATTATGATGATGGGGCTGATGTTGTTTATCAGTATGGTGCCGCGCATATTGGTATGGCAGCACAAACTCCAGGTGGGCTAATGGTGCCAGTGATTAAACACGCTGAAACTATGGATATCCATGATTTAGCCAATGAAACTATTCGTCTTGCCAATGCGGCAAGAGATGGCTCAATTACACGAGACGAGCTTACGGGCTCTACGATTACGCTCACGAGCCTTGGCCGTATGGGCGGGATTGTTTCAACGCCTGTATTGAATAGCCCTGAGGTTGCTATTGTGGGTGTTAACAAGGTTGCTACACGCCCTGTTTGGAAAGACGGAGGCTTTGTACCGCGTAAGATTATGAACCTATCGTCTTCTTTTGATCACCGGATTGTTGATGGTTGGGATGCCGCAGAGTTTATTCAGCGTATTCGTACATTGATGGAAAACCCCGCAACATTGTTCATGGAGGGCTAAATGGAAACGATCAAATGTAATGTGCTCGTTCTTGGTGCTGGCCCTGGTGGCTATGTGGCAGCCATTAGGGCTGGGCAGCTGGGTTTGGATACTGTTATCGTTGATGGTCAGGCACCGGGTGGTACATGCCTCAATGTGGGGTGTATCCCATCTAAAGCATTAATCCATGCTGCAGATGAATTTGAAAAAGCCATGCATAATACGGCTGACAATGTGTTGGGCATCAAGGCAGGAAAACCAAGCCTTAACCTTAGCAAGACCATTGGCTGGAAGGATGGCATTGTGAAACGCCTGAACTCAGGTGTAACGGGGCTTTTGAAAAAAAATAAAGTCAAACTTGTGGTTGGCTGGGGCGAAATGACTGACGGCAAAACCTGTATGGTTGAAACGGCGGATGGTCCGGTTCAAGTGGTTGCTGAGAATGTTATTTTGGCTACAGGCAGTGTTCCAGTTGAAATTCCAAGCTTGCCATACGGCGGCAATGTAATTTCTTCCACTGAGGCACTTTCACTGGATAGCGTGCCTGAAAAGCTTGTTGTTATTGGCGGCGGTTACATAGGGCTGGAACTTGGTACTGCTTATGCCAAAATGGGCTCAAAAGTTACTGTTGTGGAAGCAATGGATAGCATCCTGTCGCAGTATGATGCTGAACTGACCAAGCCTGTCGCTGCGTCTTTGAAAAAGTTGGGCATTGAAGTGCTGTTAGGCACTAAAGCCAAAGGCGTTTCAGATGCATGTGATGCGTTGATCGTGGAAACGTCTGAGGGCGCTGAACAGACAATCGAAGCGTCTAAAGTTTTAGTAACCGTTGGACGCCGGGCAAAGACAGAAGGTTTTGGTCTGGACGGACTTGACCTTACTATGAATGGCCGTGTGGTTGCGATTAATGATAAATGCCAAACATCTATGGCTGGTATTTATGCCATTGGAGACCTGACCGGCGAGCCGATGCTAGCGCACCGTGCTATGGCGCAAGGTGAGATGGTTGCGGAAATCATTGCAGGCCATAAGAGATCATTTGATAAAGCGTGTATTCCTGCAGTGTGTTTCACCGACCCTGAGATTGTGACAGCAGGCATGTCGCCAGATGAAGCCAAGCATTTAGGCTATGAAACCAAAATTGGTGTCTTCCCATTTGCCGCCAATGGCCGAGCTATGACGATGGAAGCCGAGACGGGCTTTGTACGTGTTGTTGCGCGTGATGATAACCATCTGGTGTTGGGCATTCAGGCGGTTGGTAAAGGCGTCTCTGAACTATCAGCGGCTTTTTCTCTTGCAATGGAGATGGGCGCTTGCCTTGAGGATATCGCGGGCACAATCCACGCACACCCAACACAGAGCGAAGGCTTTCAGGAAGCCGCACTTAAAGCCCTAGGTCACGCACTTCATATTTAGGTGCATGTCTGGATAATGGGATAAAAACAATCACGTCGGGGGCAGCCCCCGGCTTCTTCAGTACTGTGTCAAACATATGCCTTGGGATAAAGCCGGAGTAGCGCAAAGCCTGATCGGTATAAACATGTTTGAAGTTTAGTTCTGCATCTTCTTAGTGTTCGAATTTATCGAACAGTGTGTCGCGTAATTTACTCTTCTGAAAGGTGTGTAACAACACTAGTTGTTGGGCGAATTGATTTTCCCTAATTTCTGGAGACTATGATGACCTTACTGAAACAGTTTGCACTTGGTGCGGCTTTAACTCTCGCAGCTTTTGCACCTGCCGCAGTTGCAGATACTATTGCAGCCCCATCAGGCACTTATGCAATGGACCCAACACACGCCAGTATTACATGGAAAGTAAACCATTTTGGGCTTTCCAATTACACAGCACGCTTTACCAAGTTTGATGTAAAGCTGGACCTTGATGTTGATGCAGTTGAAAATTCAACTGTTTCTGCAACGATTGACCCTACATCTGTGAGAACCGACTATCCAGCTGGTCCAAAATTTGATGATGAAATCTCGAAAGATGCAAAGTTTTTGAACGCTTCGGCTTTTCCTGTGATCGAATTTAATTCAAAATCTATCGAAAAAACGGGCGACAAAACCGCTCTCATTCACGGTGAAATGACTATGCTTGGTGTTACTAAGCCTGTTACCTTGAAGGCCGTTCTCAACGGTGCGATGGCATCACACCCTTATGCGAAGATGCCTGCAATAGGTTTCCATGCTGAAGGCATGATCAAACGGTCAGAGTTTGGTTTTGATCACTTGATCCCATACGTGGGCGATGATGTAAGTTTTGTGATTGAGGCTGAATTTATCAAAGCTAAGTAAGTACTTAGATAGGAGATAAGCAATGCGGCAGGCTGTTGATATACGCTATACGAAAACAGCGGTTCTGCTGCATTGGCTGATTGCTGTGATGATTATTGGCATGATGGCCGCCGGTATTTGGATGACCGGTGCCATCAAGGTGAAAGAAACTCAGGCCGCGGCTTTTGATGTTTACCAGCTTCATAAATCATTCGGCCTGTTGATTTTGGTGTTGAGTGTTTTTCGATTGGTATGGCGGCTATCACACCGTGTTCCCGGCATGCCTGCTGACATGGCCTTATGGGAACGCACAGCGGCACATGCGACGCATTGGCTGTTTTATGGCTTGATGATCGCTATGCCAATCACTGGGTGGCTGATGGTTTCCGCCAACGCGTGGGGCTTGCCGACAATTTTCTTTGGTTTCTTTGATGTACCTCATTTGCACGCGCTGTCCAGTCTTGACACTACAGGCAAAGAGCTTTGGGAAGCGCGCTTAAAAGATATTCATCAATATATGGCGTTTGGGGGCATTGGCTTGTTGTTTTTACATGTGGGGGCTGCGCTGAAGCACCATTTGATTATGAAAGATGATACGCTGGTACGTATGATCCCATTTCTTAAATCCCTTAAAAAATAATCGCAAAAACGGTTTATGAAAATGATGCACATTTTAAAATATCTTACATTTTCCTTGTTGTTTTTCATCTTGTTTGCGCACGGGGCAGTGCAAGGGAAAGACTGGCAGGTGAACTTAACTAATAGCGAAATTCGCTTTAGTGGTAAGCATGCAGGTGCAGATTTTAAGGGCGTGTTTGAGCGATGGGACGCTGATATTAGTTTTGATCCAAATAAACTGGATACATCTCATGTACGTGTGACCATTGAAACAGCCTCAGCTGTGACGGGAAATGGCCTTTATGACGGCACTTTGAAAGGAAAAGACTGGTTTGATATAGAGAACCATAAGTCGGCTGTGTTTGAGGCTAGCAGTTTTCAGGCGCTGGGCGAAAAGCGTTATAGGGTACAGGGTAACCTTACGATTAAAGGTAATAGGGTATCGCTACCTTTTGACTTTACATTGGATGTCGAGGGCACAGATGCAAAAATGACGGCCAGCATTCCACTAGACCGTATCAAACACGGCCTTGGTGTGGGGTCTGACCCAGATGCTAGCTGGGTTTCTCGTGAAATTGGATTGGATATTATTGTGAATGCGAGCGTCTTAAAATGACGCTCTTTCAACGGTGGCTACAATACTGCCCTGGGCTTTAAGATACACTTCCATACTATCCCCAGAAATATAAAACCCTCCTAAATTTACCTCTGTCAGTTCCCCGGAAATGGTAAACCCTTTGTAGAGAATGCCTTTTTGGAGGGCAGTGTTTAGTTTGGGCTGCCAAATATCAATCTGTTGTCCATAATTATAGTGAAGCTGGGCCATTATTTGGGGTGTGAATTTACTATTTATCCAGTTAACTCCAGCCGTCTCAATAAGGCTGGATGTATCACTAGTGACGGCAACATCAATGATATCGAGTGTACGAGTGGCCTGGTTTATGGCGGGCATGAAAGTTAGATGCAGGATGCCTTCTGCTAGTGTATTTGCACCTGCTTCGTCGCCTTTTCCGGCTTTGAATGTCACGGCAGCAACCAAAGTGGCACGTTCTTCTTCTGCCGTGTTCGTAAGTGTGGCACCGCTAAGGGCTATATCTAATATTTCTAGCCAATAACCATCTTTCCTGAGGGTACGCCCCCTTAGCAGGGTTTGTGCTTGTTTGTTTAGGTCAGAGAAAGCAGACTTTAACGGTATAGCGAGATTAAAACCGTTCGATGTGAAGGCTGTGCTGAGTGAGGGTAGTGTGCTGGGAGAGCGTGTTTCAGGCTTTGTAAGCGAAACTGCTGTGGGGCCGGAAAAGCCAAAACCAAGAGCAACACGCTTGTCACTCAATTGATGTATGCCTTTAAATAGCACTTTTTGTGGGTTCACTGAAACCCAAGCATCCCCTATGGCGATAGGACTTCTAATCGCTTCCCATTTTTTGCGGATATCTTCTTGAAGGTCTAATTTATCTATTTGTTTTGCCAGCATTTTATCTAGTGCATTGGTTACTTTAGCTTCTTGCTTGGCTAGTATTTTTTCAACTTCATCTTCAATGTCTATTTTGATGCTGAAAGCGTCCCCAAACAGGTCCATCTTTAAGTGGGGGCTGTTTGTTAGCTTTTGGGTTACGTGGCTACCAATTTCCACCTGATAGTCTTCTGTTACAATAACCGCGACAAGGGCATGGGCGTCAACGAGTGCTGTGGCCTCACCTGTTTCATGTGTTTTTATCCCTCTACATTTCCCCTTACGCTTTATGCCAAGGCATATGTCTTTACGGCCTTCAGCATCAATGCGCAGAGGCAGAGTGATTTTAAGTGCGCCGTCGGTAACTTGAAATGTAGCTTTGCCCGAGCGTTGAACCGTATAATCAAATTTCAGTGAAGGGCTTTCTTGTTTATGCCCTGTGTGAAGTATTTCCCCGTCAGGGAAATGTTTTTCAATAACGGTCCCAATCTCAGTAAAGCCAACCTCGATGGGTATAATAAGGGTGCTATTTTCCTGCGGAGGTGATTGTACCATGCCCGGTTGGGGAAGGTCAGGATTAATCCGTGCTGGGGCTGGCCATGCTGCATAAAGTACAATGGCTATGAATAACGCTACACCAGCTATTAAAGAAACACGCATATACTTCCCTTGAGGTTATGTAATCGCTGATTAGTAGGCCAATGCCGCTGAATACTATATGAATGCGTGCATATCTTGGCAAATTCATGGCAGAAGTCACGGGCTTTACGGCTACTGTATATAGGGTTAGTGTATAAGTACTATTACTCATTGAGTTGATACATATATTATGACTTATACCTACGAATATCCGCATCCAGCGGTTACTACAGACATTGTTATATTTACTATTCTCGATAATGCTTTGAAGGTTTTATTGGTCAAGCGAGGCGGTGAGCCTTTTAAGGGGCAATGGGCATTGCCGGGTGGCTTTTTACGAATGGATGAAAGTATTGATGCCTGTGCCCGGCGTGAGCTTCGTGAGGAAACCGGGGTTCGAGATGTATATCTGGAACAGCTCTATACATTTGGAGATGTAGGGAGAGACCCACGCGAACGGGTGTTAAGTGTTGCCTATTATGCACTTATTTCAAGTACAGAGCAAAAGCTACAGGCTGGCGATGATGCTGCTGAAGCTGATTGGTATGATGTGGAAACCTTACCAAACTTAGCTTTTGATCATGCTGATATTCTTGCCGCAGCCAAAGATCGCCTCGCAGCTAAAATGGCCTATTCTACGGTGGGGCTGCAATTGATGCCTGATGAATTCACATTAAGCAGCTTGATGCGCGTGTATGAACTTGCTGGCGGGAAGATACTAGACAAACGTAACTTCCGAAAATGGATATTGGGGCTGGGGTTATTGGAAGAGACGGGAAAAAAATGGTCTGAAGGGCCGCATAGGCCTGCCATGCTTTATCGGGTGAGGGACAAATCCCGTGTGGACATCATTCGCTAGTGGGCGTGATAGCGCACCATATTCACCGCTATTGCTAAATCAAGCGATCGACTTAGCTTACTTAGGGCTGTTGCTTTTAATAAGGAATAACAGGGGATAGGATCAGTGGCTGAGAAATTTGATATTATTGTTTTTGGGGCAACAAGTTTTGTCGGCAAAATTCTTGCCGCTTATTTAATCAATGAATATGGCTGCGGTGGTGATATTCGTTGGGCTGCGGCAGCACGCTCGCAAGCCAAACTGAATGATTTAAAAGAATCATTAGGTGAACGAGCGGCTGATTTGCCCTTAATTGTTGCAGATGCCGCAGATGAAACAGCTTTGCATGAAATGGTTGCGCAGACCAAGGTAATCATATCAACAGTTGGGCCTTATGCGCTGTACGGTGAACCACTTGTGAAGGTATGTGTCGAAACAGGCACAGATTATTGCGACCTTACAGGAGAAGCACAGTGGTCACGGTTGATGGGGGCAAAGTACGGAGAAATTGCTAAAGAGTCTGGTGCTCGTATTGTGCATAGTTGCGGCTTTGACAGTATTCCGTCTGACTTGGGCGTCCATGTACTGCAAAAAGAATCCATGGCCAAATACAAAGCACCTTGCACCACCATTAAAATGGGCGTGAAAGCTATTAAAGGCGGCATGTCTGGCGGTACGGCTGCGAGCCTTTTAAATGTTGTAAAAGAGGCGGGTAAAGACCCAATTTTACGAAAAGAGCTGGCTGACCCTTATTCACTTTGCGGGGCAGAGCATGGCTTTAATGTGCGTCAACGCAATGTATCTTTCGCAACATATGATCCTGATTTTGGTCGTTGGCTTGCACCTTTTGTGATGGCGGCGATTAATACCCGAGTTGTGCACCAATCAAATGCATTATCAGGTAAGGCGTACGGTATTAATTTCAGATATGACGAGTCTGTTTTCACAAAGGGTCGGTTCTCCGCCATTTTGGCCTCATTAGGGCTAGGGGCCTTTATGGGATTAGCGGCCATGGCCCCAACCCGTGTTTTGGTTGAGAAATTTTTGGTGCCAAAACCAGGAGAAGGCCCAACGCCTGAGCAGCAGAAGAATGGATATTATGATCTGCGCTTTCGGGGTGAAACAGAAGCGGGTGAGCTTGTGGAAGTGAAAGTAACCGGGGACCGAGACCCAGGTTATGGATCCACCGCTAAAATGTTGGCTCAGGCAGGTATCAGCTTGGCAAAAGACAATGGAAAGACTGTAGCAGAAGGTGGCTTCTGGACCCCAGCGACAGCCTTTGGTGATGCTTTAGTAGTCCGCTTAAGAGAGAAGGCGGGTTTAACCTTTGAAGTGCTATGACTGGTGCTTTTTAAATAGTCCGCAAGGCGTTTAAATACCAATTTAAAAAATGCTGTTCGAAATACTCCATTTCGGACAGCTTTCCTGGTGTGTAGAAGTGTGAGTTTACTCCTTTTTGGTTGTCGACGATGATTTTCTCATCGGCTTGCGTAGTGACATCCCATAGCCACGTTAAACGGCTTTTATCATAGTCTTTGCCTTCAACCGCGTCGCTACGCACAAACCAGAAAACATCACACACACATTGATCAATATTTGTTGGGGTGAAACGATACCCCAGCATATGGTCATCATAAATCAGGAAAAAGCTTAATGGCCCAAGCATAAACTCAGAGGCACCGCCGTCATGTTCGGATAAGTGCCCTAGAAGTGGAGCAACAGGTTGGGCATCTATGCTGCCACTAAGTGCCCCTTCTATGAGCGGGTTTCTGCCATATTGAAAGCCTTCTTGTCCTTCTGTCGCAAGATCAAAATAATAATTGGCCTCTTTGGTTTTTATCGGAGTGCTTGGGAGCTTTTCATTCAGTCCAGTGAAGTAACGGTCTTTATGAGCAGCAAACTTGGCTGGTGATCCAGCCATGGCATGGATTTTAGCAAATTCCTGATGAGAAGGCGCGCAGTGATAACATTCCTGATAGTTTTCAACGGCGAGTTTCCAGTTGGCTTCGATGGAATAGCTTTGCTGGTGCGCCAGTTTCATATTGTCAAAACCGAAAAGATCAAAAACGCCTTGGAGTTCTTTAAACATATTATCAAGCGCGGGAGGCTCTTCAGCACAGCTAATGAAGATAAGCCCTCCAACCAAAGTTAGTTTTACAGGCTGAAGGCCATGTGTGTTTTTATCAAAATCATCGGCCATTTGTCGTGCACCAATTAGCGTGCCGTCTAAATCATAGGTCCATGCGTGGTAGGGGCATACCAAGGCCTTTTCGGTACCTTGTTTTTCAAGGCATATGCGTGAACCGCGGTGGCGACACACATTCATATGAGCTTTAACACTGCCATCCTTGGCACGTATAATGATGATAGATTCTTGATCAAATTCAAAAAGGAAATAGTCCCCGATATTAGGGATTTGCGAGATGTGTCCCGCGAATATCCAGTTTTTGAGGAAAATCTGTTTTAGTTCAGCGCGGTAGACTTCAGGGCTTTTATAAAAATCTTGCTCTAGCGAGTAGCCATGCTGATAATCTTTAAGCAATTGGGCGATGGGCTTGTGTGCATTGGTCGTTAA
>Ga0316207_10001646_pt1 | contig 26260 bp, 19 predicted proteins | sample 6weekpyrite_MG_FD_204943 | JGI IMG/M metagenome (GOLD analysis project Ga0316207, IMG submission 204943) | Microbial mat bacterial communities from mineral coupon in-situ incubated in ocean water Damariscotta River, Maine, United States -... | ecosystem: Environmental > Aquatic > Marine >... | reverse complement strand
TCCTGTATGCCATACCTATGCAGCTATTTTCTTATTTTGTTGCGGTTCGTAAGGGAACAGATGTCGATCAGCCCAGAAATCTGGCCAAATCAGTTACGGTAGAATAAGCGTTTATTCTGTATTTAGATGTGAATTGATAATAAAGTTTGCATTGTTTTTGTAAAGTTTGCATTTTTTTTATAAAGTTTGTATATTTCAGATAGGCGAATAATCTGTTCATAGAACAGTGGGTGGCTTTGGATGGGCCGGCGTATTCTGAAATCTCTAGAAGATTATTCCCGCGCTCTTAAAGATGGAAAAGGATTGGGCGTGGGTACCGACTATCTGCCCTGGCTCAGGGTAAATGATGCCTCTTCCTGGGGTAAATCTGTCAAAATCCATGGTTTAAAAACTAACCGCACACACCATCTTTTATCTGGAAACGAAGAAAACTTCCTTTATTGCGCTGAATTCAATCAGCGAGTTATTGATATCAGAGAGCAGTTTCCCCTTTTACCTCTCGATTTGGTTGTTCGGCTCTCAAGAGAGGCGGGAATCAAATATCCAATTAATCAAGATTCTAAAGATCCTTATATCTTATCAACTGATTTTCTTCTTACGCTAAAAGATACCGATCAAACTACCTATCTAGCGGTAGCTATAAAACCTGCAAAAGATCTACAAGACAAAGATGTCCTTGCTCGACTTGAAATTGAGCGACTTTGGTACATGGCATTAGATGTGCCCTGGCGCCTTGTAACAGATAGACAGATTAATAAACAAGTTTCGCGGAACATTAAGTGGTTTTCTGATCCACTTCGTGGAAGAAAACAACTTTCATTGGGTAATGAAAAAGATAAATTAATTGATGAAATTGCTATGAGAATGAAACCTGGTGTTTATGAGTGGAATGGCTTAGTCGAGCAATATGCAAATGCATTAGGGCAAGATTCCAAATTAATATCTTCTGTTCTCAAAGCTGCAATCTGGTTGCAACGTATAAAAGCCGATATTTCTACGCCTATTCAGGATCAGGGGGTAATTAATATATTAGATGTTTCATGTGCACTGGAGAATACTAAATATGGCGAAGTTAGCTAGAAATTCAGTTTGGTATGTTAATGAAGTGTTTCTTGAATTAGACGAAGGCGTATACCGTCTCCTGGACGTCGATCCAGTTAGTAATTGGATTATTATTTTTAGAATATATGAAACAAATAAAATCAAGAGGCCGTTTGTGTTTGATTTGAATTCTTTTTATGTCGGCATTTCTGAAAGAAAAATAGAAAAGCATGATTATGGCGTTCCACCGGTGATGAGGTTAAGTGAAGATGAGATTAAAGACGCGTGGAAAAAGAAAAGAGATAAAAAATATCAAATAATAGCGCCTTTAGTTGAGGACGAAAAGTTCTTGTGGCTTTTAGCAATCAATAAGAAATCTGAAAAGATTAGAATGCGTGCAGATGAGATACATAAGTCAGTAAATTCCTTATATCGTATGTTGCGAGACTATTGGAAATATGGGCAAAATCGTAATTCACTGATGCCGTTGTATGTGAATTCTGGGGCTCCAGGGGTACAAAAAAATACAACGAGTAAAATTAGGGGTCGTCCAAAGCAACAGCCTATATTTAATTTCAAAGAGCGTAAAAGTAAAAATGTTACAAAAATAGACAAGCGACAAATGCGTGCGGCAGTAAATAAATACTTAATAAAAGGGAATGTTGATAATGTTTCATCGGTATATGAAAAATATCTTAAAGATTACCATAAGGAAGAGGTTGTACAGGCAAAAAAAGAAAATCGGTCTCCCAATGTTCCTAGTATAAATCAGTTTAGATACTGGCAAAAGAAAAATGGAGATGTTGTTAAGGATGGAAAGGCTATGAAAGGTGATGTGGCCTGGGAAATGAATCATCGTGGTTTATTAGGTAGTGTACGCGATCAAGTCGTTGCACCAGGTGATAGATATGAAATTGATGCTACGGTAGCAGATGTGTATGTGGTGTCTGAATTTAATAGAAGTGTTGTTTTGGGTAGGCCTGTAATATATGTCATAGTCGATACAGCAAGCAGAATGGTTGCCGGTTTGTATGTGGATTTAAAATATGCGAGTTGGGACGCTGCTAAGCAAGCATTATTAAATGCTTTTTTACCGAAGACTGAGTATTGTGCGAGATATGGTATTTCAATTACCGAAGATGATTGGCCGTGCCACTATCTACCTAGGGCATTAATGTGTGATCGAGGAGAAATGATTGGTTTGAAGCCAGAAACTCATTTGACGCCTATGGGCTTGGTTCTTGAGTTTGCAGCGGCCACTCGTGCTGATTGGAAGTCAGTTGTAGAGAGAAGATTTGGAATAGCTAATGATGAGGTGATACATGAATTAAGCGGCACAACAAAAGGTAAACCAAGAACAAGAATGGACCCAGATCCAAAAATTGAAGCAATACACACTCTTACGGAATTAACCTCAATTCTAATCGAGGGTTTCATAGAGTTTAATAAAACACGGTTTCTCGAGGATCTTATTGTCCCAGGATTGGTTTCGAAAGATTTAGAGCCTACGCCATTAAATTATTGGAATTACTTTGTTTCTCAACACCTGGATGCATTATCAGTTGTTGATATAGAACAGGCTCGTGCTGAATTATTGCCTGCAGCAAGAGCGCGTATTACAGCCAGAGGAATAAAAGTAGACGATATCTATTATTCTTGTGTTGAAGCAGAAGAAGATAACTGGTTTGCACGAGCAAGAGCCAATGGAGAGTGGAGTATCGATGCAAGAATAGATGAGTCAAATACCAGTGAAATCTATGTTAGAAAAGATATCCGTAGTCCGTTGGTGAAATGTAATATTCTGCCTCGAGAGAGGCTTTATGCGAATCAGTATAAGGCTGATATTATTTGGTTAAGTGAGTGGAAAAGAGAGAAAAAGGAAACAGGGTCTGATTTGTGGGGGAAAGTACGTCAGGCTGAACGTGTAGATGAATTGCGAAAAGAAGCAATTGATGATCGAAAAGAGACGTATGGTAGCTTTAAAAAAGTGCCAAATAAAACAAAAGATCTTAAGAATGCTCGTGCGGAAGAAGTTAGGTTAAAGGCAGAAGTAGAGCGAAAATATAATCTGAGCGAAGGCAAGCATGATGCAGCCAGTGTTGTAGGTGGATCTTCAATATCGAAGTTTTCATTAATTGAAAGAGTGCTTGATGATGCAGAATGAGATGGAATTTATTAAAGCTAATTATACGAAATGCCCTATAAAAGCATTTCAGGGAAATCCGTTAATTGAAGCGTTGCCACCGATAATTTCTGATGCCGAACTAATTAAGAAGTTGGTGTGTATGCCTGAAGTTGACGATGACACCAGAAAGCTTCCGTCAGAGTTGCGAAGGACGGCGTTAGTTGAATTAGAAAGTTTCACTTATCCATTGTCAGAGTATATAGAGTTTACAAGACGAATAGAGTCGGCTCTTTACCGCGGGTATTCGTCAAAAAATCCTCTATTACCTACATTTAATCATTACTTGCATTATCTGGAACCAGATGAAACTCCGGTTCAGCCGATATCGGGGCGATTTGAATCAAGGCCAACTGGTATGTCTATTGTTGGTCCTAGTGGTGCGGGAAAAAACTGGATGTTTGAACGAGTTTTGAACTTGTATCCGCAGTTAATACTTCATAAAGAGTACAAGGGTAAAGGCCTCTCTATACAGCAAATTGTTTGGCTGAAAGTAGAATGCCCCGAAGATGGAAGTCTGGTGACCTTTGCTCTTAATTTTCTATCTGCAATAGATGATATTGTTGGAACCAATGAGTTTAATGATGCGGTTTCTAAAAGAATCAATAAAGGTGTAGTGGCAAAAAAAGTAGAGAGGTTATCAAGGCTCTATAGCATTGGTGTAATTGTTATTGATGAGTTTTCAAATTTAAGGCTTCCTAAAAAAACAACGGTCGATAATGTTCCCACATTGCATAAGCTGATCTTGAATTTAATGAATGGATCAGGTGTTCCAATTGTTTTCTGTGGTAATCCTGAAATGCTTGATGTAATGCAATTAACTCTTAAAACTGCTCGTCGCGCAGAAAATGGTGGCGTAATTACATTAGGCCAGCTGCATCCAGATGTCTGGAAAGCAATGTCGAAGAGGTTATGGAAATTGCAGCTTACAAATGAAATAACTCCATGGAATAGGAGTTTATCTGATGTTTTGTATCAAGCGAGTAGAGGTCTCGCTGAATTTGCGGTCAGAGGATTTTTAGAGGCCCAGAGGCTTGTTATTGGTACTGGTGATGAAAGATTGACGGACACAGCTATTCGTACTGGGGTTGCACAAGCAATAGAATTTTCAAATAAGCTGCTTGATTATAGTGTCGCTCAGAACATGATCGATGGTAACTGGGTTCCGAATCAAGGTGTTAAGCCAAATGATACTTCAAGTGCAAATAATAATGATGTCACAATTAGTTGTCGCAAAAATGCTAGTAAAAGGAATGTTGAGCTAAATGATCCGTACCGACCTCAGCATCCTGAGTTTTATGATGTGCTTAACCAAATGCGATATAACTCTTCATTGGTACCAAGTGATAGTAAGCCGGCTCTGATAAGAGATGCAGGTGAAGAAGATGATCTTATGAGATATTTGATAGAGCAAAATGTGATTTTAGATGATGTGATTAATTTAAATATCTAAGAACCAGGTTCGAGGTGTCGCCCTATGCGGTTTAATTCAATAGAGCCTATTTCAGGTGAAAGTGTTTATTCAATACTTTCCCGTCTTCATGTTCTCGAAGCTAGAGCATCCCCATTAGTAACTCTCAAATCCTGGACAGGTATTCGCGGTTATAAGCCATTGTCTGGTTTGCCGACACATCTTGATGCTTTGGCTAATCATTTGAATGTGGCTGATGGTGCTATGCGGCTTGTTCTAGCGCATACCCATTTCCCTCTCTATGCCCATTTTCTGGATGAAAGAAGAAAAAAACTGGTCATAGAGGCCATGCTGTATTCTGGTGCGCCAAAGTCTCGTGTTGGTCTTCTAAGAAATGATTTTGGTGCCAATGACCGTCGTCGTTATTGTTCATCATGTGAGCGAACTGATATTGAAAGGTATGGTGTTGCGCTATGGCATCGTGAGCATTCTATTCCAGGAGTATCAGTATGTCCTGAGCATGGAGAGGCATTGATCGAGGTTTCTATTCAGGGGAGGTTCGGTGATCGACAGCTTGGACTCCCTGGTTTTAATGTTTTAGATCAGTCGCATGAAGATATGGAGGTTAGAGAAAAGCTTTATTATCTCGCCAGGCAAATGAAGGTGCTTATGGAGCGCCGAAAACCTGTTTTGATTTCAGTATCTGCATATCGTCGGTTGCTGAAAGAAGCGGGTTTTTTGACCAAAAATGCTCATGTTCGCCAAAGGCAATTGATAAAGCTGGTGAGTAACTGGCTTTCTCCTCTGAAAAAGGTGGCAGAGTTCGAACGTATAATAAGTGGCCTCGATATAGAGAGAAACTGGGTGGCTGAGATTGTCGCTGGAGATCAAAGATTTCATCATCCCTTAAAGCACATGGTGTTGTGGGGTGCGTTAAATTTGGACGCTATTCAAGTGTTAAATACGGCATCTGCTTATGGTGAGCAGCTAGAGCTGCCATTGAGTGGGGAGAACCCTGTCGTACTATCAAGGGATTTGATTAAGGAGATGCTGGCAGCAGCAGGTTCATATCATCAGGCGGCAAAAATAATAGGGGTAGATGTTTCTACCCTGATTGTAGCTGCTGAGTCACATGGCGTACCAGTTAAAAGGCGGCCAAAGAAGATTATGGCTGAGATGCGGAATCAGATTGCACAACAGCCAAGAAATGTAGCGGCAAGCATATTGGCTGCTCGCTACAAAATTTCAATTACTACGGTAAACCGAATTCGTCGTGCTAATCAGCCTAAAAGCAATCAAATCCAATTGTCTGGTATATGAATATCCCATAAAGCCCCCAAACGCCTGTATAAAATAAGTAAACACTAATAAATGCATAATAGCCAATGATGCAAAAAATCAGTTGACGTGACTTTGTGATCGAGTAATAATTGCATCATCGGCTATGAAGAGAAATATTAAGCGTGTTATTAAAAGAGCTCACCCATATATCTGTAGGTTACCCATTTCGAGGCAGTATCCCCGAAGTGGCTGGTGGTGATGTGTGTGTTATTCAGATGAAAGACGTCTCGCCAGATGGAATCAACTGGAATGGCTGTATCAAAACAGAGCTTAAAGGTAAGCGGGCACCCGGCTGGTTGCAGGAGGGTGATATCCTGTTTACAGCGCGGGGTAGTCGCAACTATGCCGCATTAGTAGACCAGCAAGCCAACCAGAAACCCATTGTGGCCGCGCCACACTTTTATGTGCTGAGTTGTGCCAGGCAAGATGTGTTACCAGAATATCTGGCCTGGTTTATTAACCAGTCACCTTCACAGCGTTATTTTCAGCGCGAAGCTGAGGGTTCGCTCACCAAAAGCATACGGCGTAGCGTGCTTGAATCATTGCCCATTGTCGTGCCATCACTGGTTAAGCAGCACAGCATAATAAAGCTGGCACAAACGGTGAGTAAAGAGCGGCAAGTGATGCAGCAGCTCATCAACCGAGGTGAAAAACTAATGAACGCTATCGCTAACGACTTATTACAAGATACCAACATAAACGGAATCACAAAATGAATGACAAAGTGAATCAGGATTCAATCAATAAAGCCCTATGGGGAGCCTGCGATACATTCCGTGGCACCATCAGCGCCGATACATATAAAGATTTCATACTCACTATGCTATTCCTTAAATACATCTCAGATGTATGGCAGGATCACTACGACGGCTATAAAACAGAATATGGCGACGAGCCAGAGCTGATTGAAGAAATGATGAAAAACGAGCGCTTCGTGCTGCCAAAAGAAGCCAGCTTTTACACATTGTGGGAGCACCGTCACGAGCCAGGTAACGGAGAGCGCATCGACCAGGCGCTTCACGCCATTGAAGAAGCCAACGGCACCAAACTAAAAGACGCCGGTAAAAGTGTGTTCCAGGATATCAGCTTTAATACAGACAAACTGGGTGAAGAAAAACAGAAAAACACTATTCTTCGTCATTTGCTTGAAGATTTTGCAAAGCCAGAGCTTAACCTCAAGCCAAGCCGTGTTGGCACGCTGGATGTCATCGGTAACGCCTACGAATATTTAATTAAAAACTTCGCCGCCAGTGGTGGCCAGAAAGCCGGTGAATTTTATACCCCGCCAGAAGTCAGTGAGCTCATCTCCGAGGTGCTCGACCCACAACCCGGCGACAGCATTAGCGACCCGGCCTGTGGTTCGGCCTCATTGCTGATGAAGTGCGGCAGCAAAGTGCGCACAAACCACAACAGCAAAAACTATGCCCTGTATGGTCAGGAAGCTATCGGCTCCACCTGGTCGCTAGCTAAAATGAATATGTTCCTTCACGGCGAGGACAACCATAAAATTGAATGGGGTGACACCATTCGCAATCCCAAACTGCTGGATAAAAATGGTGACTTAATGCTGTTTGATATCGTCACCGCCAATCCGCCGTTCAGTCTGGATAAATGGGGCCACGACGAAGCCGAGCACGATAAATTCAGCCGCTTTCGCCGCGGCGTGCCACCCAAAACCAAAGGCGACTATGCATTTATTTTGCACATGATCGAAACCCTCAAACCCAAAACCGGCAGAATGGGTGTAGTCGTACCTCACGGTGTCCTATTTCGGGGTTCCAGCGAAGGAAAAATCCGCAAACAACTGATCGATGAAAACCTGCTGGATGCAGTCATCGGCCTGCCAGAAAAACTGTTTTACGGCACCGGCATACCCGCGGCAATTCTGTTATTTAAAAAAGCCAGAACCAGTAATGACGTGCTATTTATTGATGCCTCACGTGAATGCAAGGCAGGTAAAAACCAGAACCTGCTAACATCCGAAAACATCCAGAAAATTGTAGAAACCTACAGAGCCCGCGGCAGTGTCGATAAATATGCCTATGTAGCCAAACTGGAAGAAATTCAGGAGAACGACTACAACCTGAATATTCCGCGTTATGTGGACACCTTTGAAGAGGAAGAAGAAATTGACCTGATGGCGGTGAGGGCCGAGCGTGAGAAACTAAAAGCACAATTGAGTGAGCTGGAAGGGGAAATGGACAGGTATCTTGAGGAGTTGGGTTATGGTTCCTAGTGAGTGGGAGTGGAAGCAGCTGGCAGATATAGTAAAAGAAAAGATTTCCTACGGAATTGTTCAAGCGGGCCCGCATGTTTCGAATGGTATACCTTATATAAAAAGCTCTGATGTTCGAGGGGATATAGAGCCTTGCTCATTGCAGAGAACAAGCCAAGAAATTCACTTCAAATATAGGAGATCGTCCGTTCATCCAGGTGATATTGTGTTTTCTCTACGAGGAAACATTGGTGTTTCAGCAATAGTTCCAGATAGTTTGCCTGAGGCAAACTTGACACAGGGTACAGCAAGAATTTCAGTTTCAAATGATCAATGCAATAAGTTCTATTATTACCAACTTGCTACTGAAAAACTCCTCAACCGTATCAATGCATTAAGTAAAGGAAGTACATTTAAAGAGATTTCTCTAGGAGAGCTTAGAAAGGTTAAGGTTTTATGCGCGCCACTTCCCGAGCAAAAGAAAATCGCCCAAATCCTCTCCACCTGGGACAAAGCCATCACCACCACCGAGCAACTGCTCGCCAACAGCCAGCAACAGAAAAAAGCCCTGATGCAACAACTGCTCACCGGCAAAAAACGCCTGCTGGATAATAATGGGGTTCGGTTTAGTGGGGAGTGGAAACTAAAACTAATCAAAGAGTTTTTTGATGTTGGTTCGAGCAAGAGGGTGCTTCAAGCTGACTGGAAGAGTGAAGGAGTTCCATTCTACAGGACAAGGGAGTTAGTATCTTTGAGTAAAAATGAGCCATTTAGAAGCGAGATATTTATATCAAATGAACTATTCACGGAGTTAGCAGAGAAATATGGCGCGCCAATACCTGGTGACTTTTTAGTAAGTGGTGTAGGTACGCTTGGAATTTCTTATCAAGTCAAAGAGGGCGATAGATTCTACTTCAAAGATGGAAATGTGCTTTGGTTTAAACTGAAAAATGGTCTTTACACTAACTACTTCAAGTACTGTTTCCAGTCGGATTTTATACAGGGGCAAATTACTGCTCAAGCTTCAATCACAACCGTTGGTACCTATACAATAAAGAATGCTAAAAAAACGAAATTTTGGTACCCAGCATCACATGAAGAGCAACAAAAAATTGCCGCAGTGCTCTCCGCAGCTGATCAGGAAATTACAGTCATGCAACATAAGATCGATGCGCTAAAACAGGAGAAAAAAGCTTTAATGCAACAACTATTAACCGGTAAGCGCAGAGTTCAAATTAACTAACAAGGAAGTAAGTATTTTATGTCGATTACAGATATGTTTAAAGCCCTACTGGATAACCTCAAGGTTGATAATGAGGAGCTGATTAGTTCACGCTACGGCGAAATCACGGCAAGCCTGAATAAAAAGTTCAGAGATTCGGAATCAAAAGAGGCTAACTCATTGAAAGTTGGTTCATATGGTCGCTATACAGGTATTAAGGGTATTTCAGATTTAGACATGCTTTACATTATGCCGAAGGGGAAATGGGATGTTTATAAAGACGGCAAGCAATCGCAATTGCTTACCGATGTAAAAGACGCCATCAAATCCAGATATTCTACAACAGATGTTCGAGTAGATCGTCTGGTGGTTACAGTTACTTACAAAAATTTCCATGTAGAAGTACAGCCTGTATTCGAAGAAACCGATGACGATGGTAACAGCTACTTCAAATACCCCGAGACATATTATGGTGGGAGCTGGAAGGTCACCAAACCTCGACAGGAAATGCAGGAAATAAAAGCCTTAAACGATAAGAAGAATAAAAATCTACGTTTACTTTGCAAAATGGCAAGAGCCTGGAGAAAAAAGCATAACGTTAATATGGGTGGGCTTCTGATTGATACCCTCGCATATAACTTCATGAAATCCACATCCGAATTTGATGATAAAAGCTTTCTGTATTTCGATACCCTGAGTCGAGATTTTTTTAAATACTTATCTGATCAGCCAAACCAGGATTATTACAAAGCACCAGGTAGTAATCAGAACGTAAGAGTTAAAGCAAAATTCCAAAAGACAGCTGAGCAAACTCATGACCTCTGCCTGAAAGCAATCGCTGCTGAAGGAAAAGATACTGTTAATGATAAATGGAAAAAGGTTTATGGCTCTCATTTTCCATCAAGAGCAGTTGAGGAGTCAAAAAGTACTGCATCATTGGGTGGAATCCTTGCAGGATTGGCAGTAGCAGGTGCTGGAGTGGCTGTTTCAAAAGCCATCAGCGCAAAACAAAATTATGATAATACAGAAGAGTTTATAGAAAATTCTTTTCCGGTCCGTCTCCAATATAACTTGTACATAGATTGTGATGTTTCGCAAAATGGCTTCAGAGAAAACTCATTAGCCAATATGTTGGCCAGCAGAATTCCTTTGCTGGCTAGCAAGAGCTTGCTTTTTAAAGTGACTTTTTGCGATGTACCTGAGCCATTTGATTTGAAGTGGAAAGTTTTAAATCAGGGTGACGAGGCTGAGCGTCGCAACTGCATTCGTGGGCAAATCCATGATGATAAAGGTTACCTTACAAGAAATGAGAAAACAAACTTTCGTGGCGCGCATCTAGTAGAGTGTTATGCCATAAAGAATGGCTGTGTGGTTGCTAGAGCCAGTATTGATGTGCCGATTCAATAGGATAATGAAATGAATAAAAACGATTTACTAAGAAGCATTGCTGAGAAGGGATATGATGTTGGCTTTGGTGCAAAAAAGCATTTTTCTACCTATGACATTATTGTGAAGATGCCAGGGTTGATTAGTTTTGTGTCTATGGCCTTCGGCATCATCGCACTTGCCGTTAATGACTTATCTACAGAGCTGATATCTGCTGTCTTTATAATTCTGGGAATTGTAGGGCTTTATATAAGCTTTAATGACCATGAAAAGGAAGATTATGATGAAGCAGGAATAAAACTGACACAAATCTTGAATGAGCTAAAAGCCCTTTATTATGGAGTGAAAGGTATTGATGAAGCTGAAGACTTTTCAGATCAACAAAAGGCTCTTGCAGAAATTGAAAGTCGGTACTATCCAGTTTGTATTAGTAAGCAGATACTATTTAGTAATTGGTATGCTCATTACAAGTTTTTCTGGGAGCAGCAAACTGGATGGATAGATGAGCAACTTCATTTCAAATTTTTTCGAGACAAGATCCCACTTTCGTTAATGATAGTTGTAATTTTTATGGTTTTGGTTGTCGGGCTCTGTGCGACAGATCTAATTAATTATATTTGTAGTGCAACAAAGTCGTAACGATATGGTTATATGAATTGATTTCAAGAATTGAAGAGATAAATAAAATGACAGTACATGCGTCAAAGTTTCAGGGAGAGTACTGTGCGATGAGAGAGAAGACATAATGACGAAGTTTAGTTGGGTGCCAGCCTTTGAGGCAATATCTACATGGATTGTTGACTATAAAGATCAACAATCAAAATTACTGGAACTGCTGGCTGTAACAGGGATAGAAAATGGTCTCAATGACGTTAATAAAAACGAAGAGACAATACCCTTAGCCGAGATCGATCCCTTTACTTTTTATGCACTTTTTATGAAGTATGGGCTTGCACGGCGGCAACAATTGTTACACGCGTTACTGAACAGAATTAAACTTGATGTAGCTATCCCAGATGACTTTGAAGGTGTGCCCAGTGCACAGGCCCTTAAAGTATGGTTGTTTCCTTATCAGAAAGATAGAGCGCCTGAGATGGTTGAGACTCTGTGGGAACTATTCATGCAGGCGCGAGAAGATAGTATTAATCCGGATACTTTCGAAAAAGCCTTAACCATACCCGGGACAGGATTTGCCAAGCTCACAGAATGCCTGTTTTACGCATTTCCAAAACGTTACCTTCCCGTTGATGGTCAGACTCGTCCCTGGCTAAAAAGGCACGGACTTGCCATTCCAACTGATTGGCGCACCTATCAGCAATGCTTGAAAGATGTTGGCAAAAAATCCAGTAAGCCTTTTTATGAAATTTCTTATGATGCCTACGTTGAAAATATGAATGAAACTTTTTCGGCAGAAAAGGCAATTGATTATTTTGGTGAGCGCTATCCTGGTACTTTAACGAAAAATACTCATCTGGTGTCGGTGCGTACGCCTAATGGCCGAGAACTGGCATTTGATCCTGGAAAGGAAGGTCAATATGACAAAAAACGTAGCATTGGTTTATTTATTGATGCTGATCCAACTGGAACTGGAATTGATGTTGAGATAAAGCACTACGCAGCAAGTAAAAGCAGAAACAGTAATTTAAAGAGTAATGCTCCGACACTCTCGACAGGTAACGAAGCATACCACGCCAAAATAAAAGATCTGGCAACTCTGGAATCAATTTGTAACTGGTACGATGGCGAGACGACTGCTGCAGTACAGCAACATCGTTCTGTCAATAATGAGGATGACAATATGACAGCAACTCCACTTAATACTATTCTGTATGGTCCACCAGGGACTGGAAAAACCTATACCACTACAGATATGGCGGTGAAGTTAGCTGATCCTCAATGGTATGAAGAACAGTCTGAGTCGCTTACTGATGAAAAATTTAGGACGGTATTAAAACATCGCTATGATGAGCTGGTTACAAGTGAACGTATTGTTTTTACTACTTTTCATCAGAGTTTCTCTTATGAGGACTTTATAGAAGGTATTCGTGCCGATACCAATGATGTAACGGCCGGTATCGAATACCGTATAGAAGACGGTGTGTTTAAACGTTTGTGTGATAGTGCAGATAAAAAAGTATTACGCAATGAAGGTCTTGGCGAGCTGGACATGTCAAAAAGACAGTTCTGGAAAATGTCACTTGGAAATACTCAGAGTGATGAGAGTGAAGATATATTCAACGAATGTATAGAGAATAATTATGTGCTGCTTGGCTGGGGCGGGCCTATTGATTTTGCTGGCTGCGGTTCACTTGATGAGGTGAAGCAAAGATACCTGAATAATAAACCCAATGAAGATAGGAAGTTTGCATTTTCTGCGGTTAATCGATTTAAAAATCAGATTAAAAACGGCGATATTATTGTCGTTTCAGCAGGCAATTCCCGTTACCAGGGAATTGCCGAAGTTGTGGGTGACTATGAGTTTCTTGATGATGATGAAAGAGATTGGTTTTTTCAGTCTCGTAAAGTTCGCTGGCTTAAGGTTTACGAAAAACCACGCCCTGTAAGTGAGATATATAACAAAATTTTCAGTCAGCAAACAATATACAACCTGAGCTCTAAACATTTAAAGTTTGATGTGCTGACTGGGCTTCTTGCTGATGATAATGTTGTTGCAGAGTCTGAACCCTATGTGATTATTATTGACGAAATCAATCGTGGCAATATTTCACGTATCTTCGGTGAGCTGATAACACTGCTTGAACCCGACAAGCGCAAAGGTGGTACTGACGAGAGAAGTGTAACCCTGCCTTACTCCAAAAAGCCATTTCAGGTACCACAGAATGTTTATGTTATCGGTACAATGAACACAGCTGACCGATCACTTGTACAACTGGATCTAGCATTACGCAGACGCTTTAACTTTTTCAATATGCCCCCGAAGCCAGAATTGCTTAAAGATATTTCCGTGCACGGCATCGACATGGTAGACATGCTGGATATTATGAACCAGCGTATCGAAGTATTGCTGGATAGAGATCATCTTCTAGGGCATGCATATCTGTTTCCGCTTAAAAATATTTCCGGTGAAGAAGAGCGTGCTCAGTGCCTGGGAGATATTTTCAAAAATAATATTATTCCACTTCTGCAGGAGTATTTCTTTGACGACTGGGAACGTATTCGCTGGGTTCTGAATGACCATAGAAAGCAGAACAAGGATGATCAATTCATTACACAGGGTGGAAGCTCTAATTTACAGCAGCTCTTTGGTAATGACATTCAGGATAGTTTGTCCGAGCGGCGTTTTAAGATAAATGAAGGCGCGCTTTATATTCCAGCGGCCTACCAGCAAATTATTTCAGGCTCTGGATCGTAAACACTATGATTCATATACGCGAGTATGCTCATTTAACCTGCAATGAAGACCAGTTGCCATCGCTAGATAATGGTGTTGTATCTCGTGCCACCCTCGACTGGTTGTTTGATTTAAAATCTGAGTGGCGAGGTATTGATAACCCGGTCCACATAGAGGGACGTCATACTATTAAGCTAGGAAGTTATGTGGGATATCTGGAAAGCCCTTCAGGTGAATCTATTGAGATACTACCCAAGACCTGTCAGGCATTTCCCGATGAAGAGGAACAAAGTGCCAATCGTAGACTGCTTCAGCGCATGTTATCGAGTGCGATGGGACTAAAGCCTCGTGAGGCCGGATCAGCACATCTGCGCCGTTATAACCAACCATTACATGAATGGATCATGGCTCAATTTCTCTCGGAACTGGCAGATCTTGTACGCAGGGGGCTACGCTCAGATTATCAGAACGTCGAGGAAGAAAGCCGTTTTATACGTGGGCGACTGGACATGACACGACAGCTTCGTCAACGACCTGATCGTGCTACATGGTTTCATATACAGCACGACGTCTTTAGTCCAGATATCATCGAGAACCGCATGCTCGCAACCGCGCTGGCCTATGTGCGGCGAATTGTTAAGTTCCCCGATAATTGGCGACTGGCCAATGAACTGTCACTCGTTCTGGCAGATATACCTGTTTTACAGAACCCAGAGCCATTACTCAAAAAGTGGCGAAGTGGAAAATTGATGCGAAGTTACGATGATGTACGCCCGTGGTGCCAGCTCATCATCGAGCGCCTGAATCCACAGTTTCAATATGGTGGACATAAAGGCATTGCCCTTCTTTTCCCCATGGAAATGCTATTCGAGTCATATGTGGCCAGCTGCCTGAAACGAGATATTGGGTCTGCAATCAGAACCCAGGTTGCTAGCCAATATCTGATGCGTCATACACCGGTAAATGAAGCTTCCAGCAAATCGTGGTTCCAGCTCAAACCAGACATCTTATTAACAGATCACTTCTCTGCTTATGTTCTGGATACCAAGTGGAAACTGTTACAGGAAGGCGCTAATAACACGGATAAGAAATATAATATTTCACAGTCTGATCTGTATCAGCTCTTTGCCTATGGTCATAAATATATGGAGGGTACGGGGCATATGGCGTTGATATATCCCAAGCACACTATGTTTATGCATCCGCTTCCCTGTTTTTCTTACAGTGATGAACTTCATCTGTGGGCTATTCCTTTTGATCTGGAAGTAGGCATGCTCATTGCTGGCGAGTGGGAAAAGCATATGCCGACTTTGGCGAGAAATAATGACCTGGTGTTGACAGGCTAACCATTGGATTGATATGAATCACGCGATACCTAAATTCCAGGAAGAATATAGTGCCAAGTTACCTGCACTGGCGTTGTTAAGTAATCTTGGGTGGCATTTTCTTTCACCAGAGCTGGCATTGAATGCTCGTGGTGGCAAACAGGATCAAGTTGTACTGCAAGAGATACTGCGGACCGAGCTTTCAAAACGAAGCTTTAATTTTGCCGGTAAAAGTTATCCGCTGTCCGATAACGCGATTGACAATCTGATTTCTGAAATATGCAGTCCTGCATTGAATGAAGGCTTGCTAACGGCTAATGAGAAACTGTACAACCATTTACTATACGGTATTTCGGTTACTGAGTTCGTCGATGGTAAAAAAGCTAATCCTACGATTGCACTTATTGATTGGCAAGATCCAGAAAATAATAGTTTTCTGTTTACAGAAGAATTTAGTGTAACTCGTTCTGGTGGAGTAGAATCGCGTCGGCCCGATATTGTTTGCTTTGTAAATGGACTTCCACTTGTAGTTATTGAGGCCAAGCGTCCGGATGGTCACGCTAAGAAAGGACCAACCATAGATGAAGGTGTTTCCCAAAGTTTACGTAACCAGCGGCATGATGAAATTCCACTGTTGTTTTCGTATAGCCAACTTCTATTATCAATTAACGGAGCAGAAGGACGGTACGGAACCTGTAATACGTCTGCAAAATTCTGGGCGGCATGGCGAGAAGAAGATATTTCTGACGCAGAAATGTACGCCATTAAGAATAAAAAACTTTCTATAGAGCAGGTTGAGTTGCTATTTGGGCATCGGCCTGCGGAAGATTTGAAATGGTATCAAACATTAATTGAAGGTGGTGAGCTGGCAGTAACCGGCCAGGATCAAATTCTTATCAGCCTGTTAAAGCCATCACGATTGTTGGAAATGACACGTTACTTTACTTTGTTTGATAAGAAGGCAGGTAAAATTGTCGCTCGGTATCAACAGGTGTTTGGTATTAAGCGATTAATTGAACGTATCAATACTCAGCGACCGGATGGTGGCCGTGAAGGTGGTGTGATTTGGCATACCACTGGTTCTGGCAAGTCGTTTACTATGGTGTTTCTGAGTAAGGCGCTGATACTGCATAGCTCACTGAAACAGTGCCGCATTGTGGTAGTAACAGACCGGGTTGACCTGGAAGATCAGCTCAGCAAAACCTTTGCATCGGGAGGTGAGCTTTCAGGCAAAAAAGATAAAGCAGCAGCAATGGCTACTTCGGGTAAGCGTCTGGCTGAGCAGATAGGCAAAGGCACTGAGCGAATTATTTTCTCGCTGATACAGAAATTTAATACAGCAACAAAATTACCGGAATGCATGAACACCAGCCCGAATATTATTGTGTTGATTGACGAAGGGCACCGTAGTCAGGGTGGTGAAAATCATATTCGTATGAAACAGGCACTACCCGCTGCATCCTTCGTTGCGTTTACTGGCACGCCACTTTTAAAAGATGATAAAACCACTAACAAGTTTGGCCCCATTGTTCATGCCTATACCATGCAGCGTGCAGTTGAAGATAGGACAGTGACTCCTTTGTTATATGAAGAGCGCATGCCAGATCTAGATGTAAACGAGCGTGCAATTGATTCCTGGTTTGATCGCATTACTGAAGGCCTGACAGAGAAACAAAAGACTGACCTTAAACGTAAGTTTGCCAGAAAAGGTGAAGTTTATAGTGCCGATGATCGCATACGTCTGGTTGCGCTGGATATTGCCAATCACTTCGTTAAAAACATTGATGACGGTTTGAAAGGACAATTGGCATGTGATAGTAAAGCCTCTGCCATTAAATATAAAAAGTATCTGGATGAAGCAGGTCTATTTGAATCTGCGGTTGTAATGAGTCCACCCGATACACGCGAAGGCAACACCGCTGTGGATGAAGACGCTGCGCCCGAAGTGGCGAAATGGTGGAAGGAGAATATAGGTACTCAGGATGAGCAGGCTTATACAAAGCATTTAATTGATCGTTTTGATAAAGATGATTCGTTGAAGATGTTGATTGTTGTTGATAAATTGCTTACCGGTTTCGATGAACCTAAAAATACCGTGCTCTATATCGATAAGCCATTGAAGGAACACAACCTGATTCAGGCTATTGCCAGAGTTAACCGATTACATCCGAAAAAGAAGTTTGGACTGCTTATTGATTACCGAGGCATTCTTTCTGAACTTGATACCACTATCCAGAAATATCAAGACCTCGCTTCGCGTACTCAGGGTGGCTATGACATTAATGATATAGCTGGTCTTTATAATCAGATGAGTACCGAATATAAACGACTACCACAACTTTATAAAACTCTCTGGTCAATTTTCGATAACGTCAAAAATAAAAATGACATAGAACAGCTACGCCAAGTGTTGGTTCCTAAAACGGAAGACCGTAACGGCGAATTGGTAGATGTGAACTTGAAAGTGCGCGATGATTTCTACGAAGCATTGACCGAATTCACGAGTTGTTTGAAGGTTGCATTGCAATCCGCCACTTTTTTTGATGATGCAAGTTTCAGCGATGATGACCGTCGACACTACAAAGAAACCGTGAAGCAGTTTTCCAGTTTGCGCCAGTTGGCAAAACAGGATGCGGGTGAAACCATCGACTACGACGAATACAGTGAGCAGGTTAAAAAGCTGATGGACAAGCATGTAGTGGGTGTGGAGGTAAAAGAGCCCGATGGTGTATATGAAGTTGGCAAGATGGGACAAAAACAACAGCCAGAAAACTGGAGTGAAGAGAAAGCCCGTAACGAAACCGACATTATTAAAACCCGTGTTACCAAAATGATTGAGCAGGAACTTCAAGATGATCCTTATGCGCAGGAAGCCTTCTCAAAGTTACTACGCCAGGCAATTGAAGAAGCCGAGAAACTGTTTGATCACCCGCTAAAGCAATATATGTTATTTAAGGAATTTGAAGAGCAGGTTCAGGGTCGTAATTTAAATGATATTCCTGATGCATTTGATGGTAACTTCCATGCTCAGGCTTATTATGGTGTGTTTAAAAAAAGCCTTCCAGAGGTGTTTTCTATCACCGATAAACAGGTTCAGGATAAGTGGGTGAAACTGGCCTTTGATGTTGATGCCAGTGTGCAGGCATCGGTGGCTGAGCATTCAATTAATCCGCAGAATATTGAATCAGATATCCGTAAAAAACTATTGCCTATGATGTTCAAAGAATGCAAAAGCATAGGCGGAGGTATGGATCAGGCCAGGAAGATTGTTGAGATGATAGTGCAGATAACCCGTGTAGGTTTAAGCGGTTTATGAGCATAGCAATTTGTGGTCTTTCACGAACTAGCAGGTCACTAAAATTCAGATATGGTGATGAAATAATCCATTTTGAGCGTGTACAGCGTTCTGAGGATATTAATCGTGTACTCATTAAGGTGCATGCCGATTGTTCAGTTGTCGTTTCAGTGGCTGAGTCAAAAGATGATAATGAGGTTATTGAGGCTGTTACAAAACGTGGGAGATGGGTATACGAGAAATTACGGGATTTCCGTGAGCGACTGAAGCATGTTACACCCAGACGTTATATTAGTGGAGAAAGCCATTATTATCTGGGGCGACAATATGTACTCAAAGTACTAAAAGTTACGAAAAATGAACCACAAGGTGTAAAACTTTTGCGTGGAAAGCTTGAGGTTAAAACCAGGAATAAGGCCAAGGTTAAAGATCTGCTATTAGACTGGTATAAGCAACGCGCCAGGGATGTATTTGACCAACGACTGGATGAGATACTCCCACAGGCATTATGGCTTGATAAACGACCACAGATTAGAATCCAGTCTATGAAAACTCAATGGGGAAATTGTTCACCAGGCGGACGACTAACGCTTAATCCTCACCTTGTTAAAGCAGCACGGGATTGTATTGATTATGTAATCCTTCATGAGCTATGTCACATTGCAGAACATAATCATAGCGATAAGTTTTATCGTTTAATGAAGCGTGTTATGCCTAAGTGGGAACATGTTAAAAAACGGTTGGATGATAGAGCAAATTTATATTTATAGGATTAGATAATATATGAGTATGCATAGAGAGAAAGTAGCTTAATGCAGCAGGCTTTAAATATAGCCGAAGGAGAATGTCTTAGAGCATATTTAAGCAGAATGTCTAGCATTGGATATGTTCATGGTCATCATTTTAATGATTCCTATAATGGTAGCGGGTATTATCCATTTTCTTTGTCTTATTATGACTTGATAGATGCTGTAAAGCTTTTACCATCAAATTTCATATCTTATTCAGATTTAGTAAATAAGCACACGCTACTTCCATTGATAACTCCTACCGCCACAGTTGAATATTCACATGAATTAGCTGAGTTTTGTGAAAGAAAATCAAAGTATTTACACCCTATACATAAAGGGGATAAAGTCGCTAGAAACCTGCATGTATGCTTTGAATGTTTTGAATCTCAAATTGAGCAAAATGGATTTTGTTGGATAAAACGTGAATGGTTGATTCATGGTGTGGAAACATGTTTTATTCATAATGTTAAACTTGAATATTATTGCTGTGATAATTGTTATTCGGGTCCGAGTATTAGCGAGCTCCATATAAAACCTTTAGCAGGAAAATGTGATAGCTGTGGATCATGTCTCACCAACAGTATTGTTGCTGAATCAAACTATGATAAATTTGTCTATGCAGCACTCAATAGAATGTACCCAAAATTTTCTGGCAAGCTAAAGTCGACACTTTTAATCGAGGCTTCATCTAGGGTCGGTGAAAAAGATGTCTTGTCATATATTCTAAGAGAGAAAAAAAAGCTAAGAGTGTCTTTGCAGTATCATAGTAATGATGTTTTGAGAATGATTAAAGGAGAGGATGTCTATATTGTTTATGAGTTATTCTGGCATATCATGAGTATGGCTTTTGATTCTTTCGATGAGTTTGATGTGTATGTTTCGGCTAACACGGAGTTAAAGACAATAGGTTTTTTGGATTCAGAGTCTATAATTGAAATACCAATATTAGAGTGTATATAATGTTTTTATTAACTAGTTATGTATTTGGCTTTGATATTCAATAGAGTTTGATTATAGGTATAGTAACTTCTTGTTGTGATCTTTGGTCAGTTAAATATTTTATTATCTTTTACGTGAATCTGCTCTGACGTAGTTTTTGGGATCAGGTAGGGGGGCTTGTTCTTCTTCTGCGGAGACTTGTGTTATGTGGCCTTCTGGTTCGCCGTTCCTGGCTAGAATTTCTTCTGCAATTGTTTTCTGTGTTGCCATTGGAAGCTCATATACGCCAGATTCAAAGAATGCGTTAACTGACTCAGGATCATTAGGATCAATCCCGTATCTTGATGCAATTTCTGCGTAAACGCTCATTGGCGTAGGCATAGCTACTCCGAGAATTGGTTAATCTCATACCAATATTACTTGATATTGTATTAATATTGTATAGTTGAATCGAATAAGGTTAAGTTATTGATATTTATAGAAATAATATAAAAATAATTAAAAATACAAACTTTACATTAAAATGTGCAAACTTTATTATCAATATACATTAGAAAAAAGGGCGGCTTACGAGTCGCCTTTTTTTGTGCCTGAATAGCAATGTTATTGCTTGCAAATAGAGTAAATGTAAATAAGAACAAATAGATAGTCAGGGGGGCAATCTCCCTGTCCAATACAAAGCAGAGTTTAATAAGTGATATATGACGAGACAACGGGAAAATAGCGGTATATCACTTACCCTTAATCAGAAAAATGACAATAGATTCAATATAAGCCATTGTAAAATAAGAAAATGAACATATTTACTATAAATGCGATGATGTGAGTTCAAATGAGGCTTCTAGCCAATAAAGTGATTCACATCACTTAACCGTTTATGGTGCTTCGATGAACTATTGGAGGTTTTTATTGACCTACTAATATCATGGTTTGGTTGAGCTCAGTAAACGTTAAAATTCCTGGTGTAATCCAGCGATAAACTTATTTAAGATACAAAAACAGGTAAAGCAATGAAACGAATTATGTTATTTATTATGACCAATGTTGCCATTATGGTCGTGCTGAGCATTACACTACGCCTACTAGGCGTTGACAGCATATTAGCTGAAAATGGCTCAGACCTTAATATTCAGGCCCTAGTCATACTTTCAGGTGTGATTGGTTTTGGTGGTTCATTTATTTCATTGCTAATGTCCAAATGGATGGCAAAACGAATGACCGGTGCGGTCGTCATTACTAACCCGACATCTAATATAGAACAGTGGTTAATGAGAACCGTTGAAAAACAGGCTGAAATTGTTGGTATAAAGATGCCAGAAGTCGCTATTTTTCCATCACCTGCCATGAATGCTTTTGCCACAGGAGCAAGTAAAAATAATGCATTAGTAGCGGTGTCTCAAGGCCTGCTCGATAATATGTCGCAGGGTGAAGTTGAAGCCGTTGTCGGTCATGAAATGAGTCATGTTGCCAATGGTGATATGGTGACTTTGACTTTGATTCAAGGTGTAGTGAATACCTTTGTTGTTTTCCTGTCGAGAATCGTAGGGCATGTTGTTGACCGGGTAATCTTAAAAAATAACCAGGGACATGGTATTGGTTACTTTGTAACAGTCATGATATCTCAGGTTGTTTTATCCATACTCGCATCAACCATTGTGATGTATTTTTCAAGACAACGAGAATATATTGCAGATACCGGTGGTGCCGATTTAGCCGGTCACCAAAATATGATTGGTGCACTTAAACGTTTAGGCCAGGTTGAACCTGAAGCGTTGCCAGAACAAATGGCTGCATTTGGCATCAATGATAAAAACGGCATCATGGCACTGTTCTCATCACACCCACCTATTGAGTCCAGAATTGAAGCGCTGGAAAAACGTGCTATGAATCGATAGTAATATTTGTAACTAAAAAAATCATGAAAATAAACTCATGAAAACAGAACTATTGAAAATAGAACTATTAACTAAAGATTAAGTATTTATGAATAATTCAACAACAACTCCAGAAGCTTCGCAGGAGCATAAACCTCGCCCAATGATCGACCTGTTGGTGAGTATTCTTATTCCTTCTTTTATCCTGATGAAACTAAGTGGTGCTGAAGATCTGGGCGCCAGTGGTGCGCTAATCGTCGCACTTGCATTTCCTTTAGGCTGGGGGTTATTTGAATTATTCAAATACAGAAAATTTAATTTCATTGCGCTGCTCGGATTAATCAGTGTGTTATTAACCGGTGGCATCGGTTTACTAGAACTTGATACACAATGGCTTGCGATAAAAGAAGCTGCCATTCCAGGGTTGATTGGTGTGGCCGTATTAGTATCGACTCGTACGCGTTATCCGTTAATCAAAACGCTGGTGTATAACCCGAAAATTTTAAATGTTGAAAAAATTCAACAGAAATTACAAGAGCAAGACAATAGTGCTGCATTTGAAGCACGTTTATTAAATGCCACGTATCTGTTAAGCAGCACTTTTCTGTTTTCATCAATAATGAATTATATTCTTGCGAAGTGGATCGTAACTAGCCCAAGTGGCAGTGCCGCATTTAATGAAGAGCTTGGCCAGATGACCCTGTTGAGTTATCCGGTAATTGCTATCCCTTCTATGCTGATGATGATGGCCATTTTTTATTATTTATGGCGAACCATACATGGCATGACAGGTTTGTCACTGGATAAAATACTTGTTACACAACCAGCAGAAAAATAAGATTGATAAAAGTGTTACTTTCTCGTTTACAGGCATTCATTGAAAATCGTTATGTGCAGAATGGAATCATCACTCTTATTCTCATCAATGCAGTTTTATTAGGATTAGAAACGTCAGTAACTGTGATGGCTCAGGCCGGTCAGTTCATTCTGTTGTTAGACCAGTTTATTCTCAGTATCTTTGTGATAGAAATCGTTCTACGTATTGTCGTCTATGGTCGAGCTTTCTGGCGAGACCCATGGAGTCTGTTTGATTTTACTGTAGTCGCTATTGCATTAATTCCCGCTTCCGGACCTTTCGCTGTTTTACGTGCATTGCGAGTGCTTCGTGTATTGCGTTTACTCACCATGGTGCCATCAATGCGAAGGGTAGTGGGTGCACTATTAAATGCAATTCCCGGCTTAGGCTCAATCGCTTTAATGTTGATGGTTTTCTATTATGTGTTCGCTGTTATCGCCACTAATATTTTTGGTGCAGCATTTCCTGAGTGGTTCGGTACCCTGGGTAACTCATTCTATACCCTGTTTCAAATAATGACCTTAGAGAGCTGGTCTATGGGTATAGTTCGACCCATTATGGAAACCTTTCCCTATGCCTGGGCTTTTTTTGTGCCTTTTATAATGGTGGCTACCTTCACCATGTTGAATCTGTTTATTGCGATTATTGTGAGTGCTATGCAAAATTATAGTGAAGCGGAACACCAGCATACCGTTGATGCTATACAGCAAACTCAGGAGCATATTGAAACTGATTTACATGAAGAAGTTCAGTCATTGCGAGCAGAAATAAAGGAACTGAAAAAAATACTGGTACAGCAGTTGCCGGGTCGTTTGCCGGGTCGTTAAAAATTATTCTTTACGTGCTTAAGGTTTCACCTATGTTGAATATTAAGCACACTAACCCATTGAGATGTTAAGCATGTTTATTCGATTTACCAGGTCTAATCTACTAGTCATTACCCAGGCGATTATTGTGTCCATTATTATGGCCATATCACTAACGGCTTGCAGTGAACCACCCTATAGCAATCTGGATAATAAGCAGCTGAAAACAATGCTTGAGCAGAATGTCCCCATTTTTGATGTGCGCCGTCTGGATGAATGGAAACAAACGGGAGTAGTAGAGGGGAGCAAATTACTGACATTTGTAGATTCAAGCGGACGAATGAACCCGGATTTTATTAAGCGTTTCTCATCTATTGTAAATAAGAATGATCCGGTAATTCTTATTTGTCGCACCGGTAATCGCACCAGTACGCTAGCCCGCCTCCTGGTTGAGCAAATGGGCTTTACTCAGGTCTATAACGTGCGTAATGGCATTACTCACTGGATTGGGGAAAAACGACCAGTTAAGTATTTGTAAAAGCAGACAGCTCTAAATATTTAAATGTTAGGCGCTTTGAGAAGAATTGAATACAGTATTGGAGCCGCATGAGCCCATTTACAAGGACGCTAGAATGGTCTCTATGCCAGATACTCGCTACCTGTTAGGTGCATAAATACGTTTAGTCCTGCATTACTCCTATTAACCCTAAAAAATAAACCTTATAAAAATAGGGTTGAATCAGTATTAGAAATCCATTAAATTGCACCCCGCCGTGAGGCACCCCCCAATATATTATAGGTATAGAGAGATTTAAGATGGTAGATGCAACAGCAATTCTGGCAGTAATTAGTGTAGTTGGTTCAATAACAGTTTTTGCTGTTCTTGGTTATAGAATTACCCGTTTAATGAAAACTTGTAACTCAGAAGAATTATAATTTTTACCAGTTAAATATAACTAGTTAAGTTTAACCAGTTAAGTTTAACTTCAGGCCCCGTTTCCGGGGCCATTCTTTTTCAGTCTGTAAACCCACATAAGCCAGTTGTTCTAACTGTATTTTTCAAAGCAACTTTTCAAAATAACTAACTAGGCATTGATTTAAAAAAGTAGATTGTTAAGCCTGCTTTTGCGCTTCTCGCTTTTTATATTTTATTTCACGATTTTTAATACCGGCTTTCTCCGCAGCAGAACCAATATGTTCTTCACCCCGTGCTCTGGCTAATTGCACCTGTTTTTCACGCTCACTAAATCGTTTGCGTTGAGCCTCGGTTTTTTTATCAAAACAATGAGGGCAACTTACACCCTGAATAAACCGCTCACTTTTCTTGTCATCTTCGGTAATGGGTAAGCGACAGGCATGGCACTGGTCATAGCTGCCTTTCTCTAGTGAATGGTCAACACTAACGCGGTTATCAAAAACGAAACACTCACCTTCCCATAAAGACTCTTCTTCAGGTACGTTTTCAAGATATTTTAAAATACCGCCCTGTAAGTGATAAACCTCTTCAAAACCCTGTTCCTTCAAATAGGCAGTCGATTTTTCACAGCGAATACCACCGGTGCAAAACATCGCTACTTTTTTATGCTTTTCAGGGTTTAGATTTTGTTTAACATAACCCGGAAACTCACGAAAAGTTTCTGTCACCGGGTCTACTGCATTTTTAAATGTGCCGATAGCCGTTTCATAAGCATTACGTGTATCAACCAGGGTTACATCAGGGTCTGAAATTAAAGCGTTCCAGTCTTCCGGTTTAACATAGGTACCGACTACCTGATTAGGGTCTATGCCCTCAACACCCATGGTAACAATTTCTTTTTTAAGTTTTACACGGGTGCGGTAAAAAGGCATAGCGTCATCATATGATGACTTGTGACGAAGCTCTGCCAGACGAGCATCAGACTTTAACCAGTTAAGTAAAGTATCAATAGATTTCTGGCTGCCAGCGACGGTGCCATTGATGCCCTCACGGGCTAATAAAAGAGTACCTTTAACCTCGTGTTCTAACATGAGGTCTAATAAAGGCTGGCGCAATTCTTCATAATTATCAAGAATCACGAAGTGATATAAGGCGCTAATAACGACTTGTGACATAGTATGTACCTGTGTTCTGCGAGCTGGAACGTAAATCCAGAGCATATTTTTAAAGCGCTGCATTATACCTAAATGACTAATACAGGCGTAACTATTATGCCGCCATTTCGTCCGGAAAATGGTGTTTATCCCA
>Ga0316207_10001645_pt1 | contig 26299 bp, 22 predicted proteins | sample 6weekpyrite_MG_FD_204943 | JGI IMG/M metagenome (GOLD analysis project Ga0316207, IMG submission 204943) | Microbial mat bacterial communities from mineral coupon in-situ incubated in ocean water Damariscotta River, Maine, United States -... | ecosystem: Environmental > Aquatic > Marine >... | reverse complement strand
TAATACGCCCGGCATTATTTGGTGTGTTTATCATTACGGCTGTTTACATTCCAATTTTTGCTTTAACCGGTGTTGAAGGAAAAATGTTTCATCCAATGGCACTGACAGTCATTATCGCGCTGGTTAGCGCAATGATACTTTCAATAACATTTGTACCGGCTGCGGTTGCTTTGTTATTTAGCAAACCTATACAGGAAAAAGAAAATAAAGTTATTAAGACGGCGCGTTCTAGTTATCGGCCCATATTAATGTTATCGCTAAAATATCGCTGGAGTGTGGTCAGCGCCGCAGTGGTATTAATGCTTGCTTCAGCCGCACTAATACCTAAGCTAGGTTCTGAATTTATCCCTAATCTCGATGAAGGCGATATTGCGATGCATGCACTGCGTATTCCGGGCACTTCTTTAGAGCAAGCTATCGCTTTACAACAGGGGCTGGAAGTTGAAATAAAGAAACTGGCCGAAGTTGATACTGTTTTTGCGAAAATTGGTACCGCTGAAGTCGCCACCGATGCAGTACCACCCAGCGTGGCCGATAACTTTATTATTCTTAAACCTCGTGAAAGCTGGCCTGATCCGAACAAACCTAAATCTCAGGTCGTGGCTGATCTTGAAGCATTGGTGAATCCCATTCCGGGAAATCGTTATGAGTTTTTACAACCGATTCAGATGCGCTTTAACGAATTGATATCAGGTGTTCGAGCAGAGCTTGCCATTAAAGTTTTTGGTGATGATTTTGATCAGTTGATTGCTTTAGGTGCGGCCATTGAAAAATCGGTTAAACAGGTGCAAGGTGCAGCCGATGTTGCGGTTGAACAGGCAACCGGTTTACCGGTGATGACCATTGAACCAAAACGAGAAGCCATGGCTCGATATGGTTTGAGCATTGTGGAACTTCAGGACTTATTGTCAACAGCACTGGGTGGTAATGTTGCAAGTCAACTGTATGAAGGCGACCGACGTTCTGAAATAGTGGTTCGTTTAAATGAAACATTACGCACGGATATGAATGGCTTATCCCGTTTGCCAGTCACACTGGCAAACGGTGATTATGTTCCTTTAGGAGAAGTTGCCGAACTTAATTTGGTCATGGGTTATAACCAGGTTTATCGTGAGAATAGCAAGCGGCGTATTGTTGTTACTGCGAATGTACGTGGGCGCGACCTGGGCTCTTTTGTTCAGAACATACAAAAAACCGTTAAAGAAAACGTTGAAATACCCCCAGGCTACTGGGTTGAATACGCCGGCACTTACGAAAAACTGCAATCGGCCACTCAACGACTGTCTATTGTGGTGCCATTAACGCTGGCATTAGTTATCGGTTTGCTCATTATGGCGCTGGGTTCGGTTAAGGATGCAGCGATTATATTCTCAGGTGTTCCCCTGGCACTGACAGGCGGCATTTTGGCGTTATTATTGCGCGATATACCTTTTTCAATTTCAGCCGCGGTTGGTTTTATCGCACTGTCAGGCATTGCTGTACTGAATGGTCTGGTAATGGTCGCGTTTATTCGGGATTTAAGAATGCATGGCAAACATTTGCACGACGCCATTGTTGATGGTGCACTTACGCGACTTCGCCCTGTGTTAATGACAGCGTTAGTTGCAGCCCTTGGTTTTATTCCAATGGCACTCAATACCGGCATTGGTTCTGAAGTTCAACGCCCACTTGCGACTGTTGTTATTGGAGGAATTATTTCATCTACACTACTAACGCTCATTGTGTTGCCTGCATTATACCGATTAGTGCACTCAGAATAGGCCTATTCGTTTTTATTTGAGTTCATGCTGAAACATTTGTATCAATAACTCTATATTTTTGACGCTGGGATAGTTGGGTCGAGTAATAAAAGCAATTTTTCTATGAGGGCCAGGCTCATTTAAATGAGTTGCTTTTAATTCTGAGTTATCTGTTACCAGTTGATCAAGCGCCATCTCGGGAACCAGTGTCGTGCCCATGTGCCCAGCAACCATCTGTACCAGCATATTGAGACTGGTGGATTCGAGAGAGGAGCGGGTTTCTGTTGACGGTAACTTGCATGCAGCCAGTGCATGCTCTTTTAAGCAATGCCCATCCTTTAATAACATTAGATGGGACTGTTTTAATTCGGCGCTGCTAATTTCAGTCTGTTGTGCCAGCTTATTGTCTTTGTGTGAAATCCAGTAAAAATCTTCTTGCCAAAATTCAAATGCAAGTAATCCTTCTATATCAAACGGCAGGGCCAGAATGGCCGTATCCAGCTCACCGGATCTAACCTTGTTGACCAGCACATGGGACTGCTCTTCGATAATACGCAGCTGGAAGTTCGGGTAATGTTTACGTACCCCGGGTAATACTTTTGGTAATAGATAGGGCCCAATAGTGGGTATGCTGCCGACTGACATGGGGTAACTCATCGGGGCCTTTAGCGCCTGACCCAGCTGGAATATATCATCCATTTGCAGTTTTATGCTGTTCGCTTTTTTCAGGCATTGTGCACCTACAGGCGTTATCAACACTTTCTTGTTATCTCGTTCAAATACTTGAAATCCCAACTGTTTTTCCATTTCAGTAATGGCTGTGCTGAGGGTCGACTGGGAGACGGAGCACAGTTCAGCAGCCTTTTTGAAGTGCAGGGTTTTCTCCACGGCGAGAATATAGGTAATTTGCTTGAGTGAGATCATAATAGTTCGTTCTATTTTATCGAATGTAAATATCAATATTAATTGATTTATTAGAATAATAAAATCCCTTAATCTTCTTTTCAACGCTGAAACAACGCAGCTTATTTTTAACCGAAACCTAATTTTTAAATTAATCGAAGAGGATAAACATAATGTCTATGATCAATAAATCAATTCCTGAGTTCACAGCACAAGCCTTTCACAAGGGTGAGTTCAAAACAATTACCACGGATGACGTGAAAGGTAAGTGGTCGATTTTTCTGTTCTACCCAGCCGATTTCACCTTTGTCTGCCCGACAGAGCTGGAAGATATGCAGCGCTTTTATGAAGAACTTCAGGCTTTAGACGTAGAAGTGTATTCAGTATCGACAGATACACACTTTGTGCACAAAGCATGGCATGACACCAGCGATGCGATTGGCAAGATTAACTACCCAATGATTGGCGATCCAACAGGTAAAATCACGCGAGGCTTTGAGGTGATGATTGAAGAAGATGCGCTGGCATTACGTGGCACATTCCTGGCGAACCCGGATGGCATTATCAAAGTATCTGAAATACATGACCTGGGGATTGGCCGTTCTGCAAAAGACATGGTGCGTAAAGTGAAAGCAGCACAGTATGTTGCCAACCACGATGGTGAAGTGTGTCCTGCGGCCTGGGAACAGGGCGAGGAAACATTGACACCGAGTCTTGACCTGGTCGGCAAGATCTAAACAGAAAAATCTTTATAGATATATATCATTTTTAGTGGGCAGCAATGGGTTGCCCACCAAATAAAAACCAGACAAATTCTTTTAGGAAGGGGTAAAGTATGTTAACGAAAGAAATTAAAGAAGCATTAATGGGTTACACGGCCAATATGCAAAATGATGTAACGTTTATTGTGCAAACAGGTGAGCATGAAAAACGTGCAAAATTGCTGTCTTTCCTAAAGGATTTTGCAAAAGTTTCAGACAGAATCACAGTTGAAGAACGTGACACTAATGGGCAATTAAGAAGCCCGATGAGTTTTATGCTGGAAGTCGATGGTAAATCTAATGGCATTCAATTTTCAGGCATACCCAGCGGGCATGAATTTAATTCACTGGTACTCGCTGTGTTGCACTCATCGGGTACGGAACTGAAACTGGATGACAGTTTAAAAAATATTGTAACCAATGTTCAGCAAGAATTAAAATTCGAAGTGTATGTTAGTTTGAGTTGTCATAACTGCCCGGATGTTGTGCAGGCGGTTAATCAATTTGCGACACTTAATCCAAATATTCATTCTGAAACGATTGATGGTGGTGTCTATCCCGAGTTGGTGGAAGCCAATGATATTCAGGGTGTGCCAACGGTTTTTTTAAATGGTGAAGTTTTTGCAAACGGCAAGGTTGATACCGCGCAGTTACTCGATAAGTTAATGCAAAAATACCCAGGCATGACTGAAAGTGCTGCACAGCAAGCATTACCATTGCAGGATGTCACCGTCATAGGGGGTGGCCCAGCGGGTGTGTCGGCGGCTATTTATGCGGCACGTAAAGGTCTTAAAGTTACGATGATAGCAGATCGTTTCGGTGGGCAGGTTAAAGACACTATGGGCATTGAAAATTTGATTTCAGTGCCTAACACAACGGGACCTGAACTTGCCGGTGCATTGCAGGCACATTTGACCGAATACGAGATCACCACCAAAGAGCATTTTCGCGTTGAGAAAATAGATAAGGGCGATATCAAAGTTGTTCACTTGTCATCGGGTGAGAAAATAAACACCAGAACATTGATTGTGGCGACCGGAGCAAAATGGAGAGAGCTGGGTATACCCGGAGAGAAAGAAAATATCGGTAACGGTGTGGCTTACTGCCCGCATTGTGATGGGCCATTCTTCAAGGGAAAAGATGTGGCCGTTATTGGTGGCGGCAACTCGGGTATTGAGGCAGCGCTTGATCTTGCGGGCATTGTAAAATCGGTAACCGTATTTGAATTTTTACCCGAATTAAAAGCTGACAGGGTGCTGGTTGAACAGGCAGAAGCACGAGACAATATTGATATTATTAAAAATGTAGCGACAAAACAGATTGTTGCTGAAGATGGCAAAGTTACGAGCATTGAATACCAGGATCGTGAAACCGATGAGATATTATGTAAAGACCTTGCAGGTGTATTTGTTCAAATTGGTTTAATACCTAACAGCCGCTTTTTGAAAGATGTGATTGAGTTAAGCCCCTATGGTGAAGTGATTATTGATGAACGAGGGCAAACCAGTGAATCAGGAATATTTGCCTGTGGTGATGTGACGACGGTTCCATACAAGCAAATCATTATTGCTATGGGGGAGGGTGCCAAGGCATCACTTGCAGCTTTTGATTACTTGTTGATGAATGCAACAACGGATCAACAAGCGGCATAAAATATTTAATTTAAAAATTCAATATTTTAGAACGTAATCTTTAATTAAATCAAATTTAAAAATTCGTCTGTTGAGTTACACTTTTTGAGACATGGGCTAGCTGTCTTAACAGTCGACTTAGTTTGAGCAGCACCTGCGTTGAACTAATAATAAATTACAGTCCTATTTTTTGGAGGGTATGAATATGTATAAGCAAAGCAAGCCATTACTCGCTGCTATCGCAGTGTCAATCTCAATGGCAATTTCAACAACCAGTGTTTTTGCGAAGACGGAACCGACGTCAAATCAATTCTGGTGGCCAGATCAACTGAACCTTGAACAACTACGTGCGCACGATGCTGCATCGAATCCTTATGGTGAAAACTTTAATTATGCCAGGGCTTTTAAAAGTGTAGATCTTAAAGCCCTGAAAGCAGACATTGAGAAAACCCTGACGACCTCTCAAGACTGGTGGCCAGCAGACTGGGGGCATTATGGTGGCCTGATGATTCGATTAGCCTGGCACAGTTCAGGTACCTATCGAATCTATGATGGTCGTGGTGGTGCTGATGGCGGACAGATACGACTCGAGCCACAAAATAGCTGGCCGGATAATGCCAATCTGGATAAGGCGCGTCGATTATTGTGGCCTGTTAAACAAAAGTACGGTCGCAATGTTTCCTGGGGAGACCTAATGGTGCTGGCAGGTAATGTTGCACTGGAATCCATGGGTTTTGAAACCCTGGGTTTTGCCGGTGGTCGCGCAGATGACTGGGAATCTGATCGGGTGTACTGGGGATCAGAAACCAAATGGCTGGACAACGCTAAGCGTTATAAAGATGGCAAGCTGGAAAAGCCTCTGGCCGCGGTACAAATGGGGCTGATTTATGTAAACCCGGAAGGGCCGAATGGCAATATGGACCCACTTGCGGCGGCCGCAGACATGCGTGACTCGTTTGGTCGTATGGCGATGAACGATGAAGAGATCGTCGCGCTGGTTGCCGGTGGACATACCCTGGGTAAAGCCCACGGTGCCAAGAAGGGTGAGTGCGTTGGCCCAGAGCCCGCGGCAGCGACTATTGAAGAGCAGGGTTTTGGCTGGAAAAATAAATGTGGCAAAGGCAATGCAGAAGACACAATGACCAGCGGCCTTGAAGGTGCCTGGACTCAGACACCCACAGCCTGGTCGGTTCTCTATCTGGATAACCTGATGCGATTCGAATGGAAAAAGACCCAGAGCCCGGCAGGTGCCCATCAGTGGATACCCACGGATAAATCAGCCGCCACCGCGGTGCCGGATGCCCATATCAAGGGTAAACGACATGCACCGATCATGTTTACTACGGACATGGCGCTGAAAAAAGACCCCGGTTTCCGCAAAATTACCGAGCGATTTTTGAAAAATCCAAAAGCCTTTGATCAGGCGTTTGCCCGTGCCTGGTTTAAGTTGACCCATCGTGATCTGGGACCCCGTGCACGCTATGTGGGTGCAGACGTGCCTAAAGAAGTGTTTGTATGGCAAGACCCGATTCCCCCAGTTAATCATAAACTGATTAACAATAAAGAGGTGGCTAAGCTGAAGTCAAAAATTCTTGGCTCTGGTTTGAGTGTCTCTGAACTGGTGACAACCGCCTGGGCTTCTGCTTCAACCTTCCGTGGTTCTGATATGCGTGGTGGTGGTAATGGTGCACGTATTCAACTGGCTCCACAGAGAAACTGGGCGGTAAATAATCCCGCTGAGTTATCCAAAGTGATGAAAAAACTTAAGCGTGTTCAAACCTCATTTAATAAATCACTGAGCAAGGGTAAAAAAGTTTCACTGGCAGATGTAATTGTTCTGGGTGGTGCAGCCGCGATTGAGAAAGCGGCAAAAGATGCTGGACACAAAATAACAGTACCTTTCAAGCCTGGTCGTATGGATGCCTCTCAGGAACAAACCGATGTTAATTCGTTTGCCGTGCTGGAACCAACCGCTGATGCGTTTCGTAACTATTACAGCAGCAGTTATGGCACACCAACCGAGATGCTGGTGGAAAAGGCTGACCTGTTAACCCTGACAGCACCGGAGATGACGGTACTGGTTGGTGGAATGCGTGCACTGGGAGCTAATACTGCTGGCACTAAGCACGGTATCCTAACTAAGCGCCCGGGTAAATTAAGCAATGATTTCTTTGTGAATCTGCTTGATATGTCGACCAGCTGGAGGAAGTCTTCAACCGAAAGTGTTTATGAAGGTCGTGATCGTAAATCAGGTAAGGTGAAGTGGACAGCCACACCAGTTGACCTGATCTTTGGTTCAAACTCCGAGTTGCGTGCGGTGGCGGAAGCCTATGCTTCGAACGATGGCAACAAGAAGTTCGTCAATGACTTTGTTGCTGCATGGACTAAAGTGATGACATTGGATCGTTTTGATTAGACTGTTAAGGTCTAATCCTGGTAAGTGGGTCAGGGAGTTTGTTGTTTGAAACTTTTTGACCTACATTTTAATATGCTATAGCTATATATGCGTGTAAATATGAATCCGTTACTCGGGAACAACTAATTATATCCGATATTTGTGAATATCGGATATTTGATATTAGGGATTATTTAGCTATAATCAGCTCAATATTCTTTGTGCTATGAATAAATAATGAACCCAGAACGATCATCACCAACAGCCATTATTGATAATCTCAACTATATTGAGAATCCGTTCAAGCAAAAACGCTTTACTGCTGATTCCTATACCAGGAATAAAATAGCGGGTGCGAATACGGATTTTGAGTTCGTGCTTAAATTTCTTTATAGCTACAATGGCAGTAGCGCAACATTTAATAGCTATCGCCGTGAACTGGAAAGACTGCTTCAGTGGTCCTGGAATATTGAGAAGACATCGTTATTAAACCTTAAGCGTGAGCACATTGAAGACTTTATTCGCTTTTGTTTCAATCCACCCAAAGCCTGGATCGGTTTAAAAAATGTAGCGCGTTTCAAAAATAAAAATGGAGAGCGAACACCTAATGAAGAATGGCGGCCCTTTGTTGTCACATTATCAAAGACAGAACACAATAAAAATAAGAAAGCGGATACCAGTCAGTATTATCCATCACAAGCTGCCATTAAAGGTATATTTACGGCGTTATCTTCTTTTTATGAATATCTGATACAGGAGAATCTTGTTGAATCAAATCCTGTTGCACTCATTAAACAGAAAAGTAAATTCATCCGCAAAGATCAGTTAAAGCCCATAGTAAGGCGTATCAGTACTCTCCAATGGGATTATGTATTGGAAACAGTAGAATTAATGGCCACAGAGAATCCTGAAGAGCACGAGCGCACTTTGTTCATTATGAATTGTTTGTTTGCAATGTATCTTCGCATATCTGAGCTGGTTGCTGATGAGCGTTCTATGCCTGTTATGAGTGACTTCAGAAAAGACCATGATAATAACTGGTGGTTTGATGTAACAGGTAAAGGCAATAAAAATCGTTCTATAACCGTGTGTGACGACATGCTCAACGCACTTAAACGTTACCGTAAATATTTAGGTTTGTCGCAATTGCCACAACATGGTGAGCAAATACCCCTTATATCTAAAGCTTTAGGTAAGGGCTCCATTACAAGTACCAGACACATTAGACGAATCGTGCAGATTTGTTTTGATAAAGCCTATAAACGGATGAAAGAAGATGGTCTTAAGGACGATGCGATTGAATTAAAAGCGGCTACAGTTCACTGGTTAAGGCATACCGGAATTTCTGAAGATGTTAAATTTCGACCGCGTGAACATGTACGCGATGATGCGGGCCATGCCAGTATGGCTACTACAGATAGGTATATAGATTCTGATTTGCGAGAAAGACATGAATCTGGCCGAAAAAAACGCATTAAAGAGATTTATTGAGTTTCTTAAAAATGGAACCCAATTTTTATAAATTTAATAAATTGTTTTAAATCCCGATAAAGCATAACGGGATAATAGACAACTAATTAATTTGAGCGCTATAACTGGAGAACAATATGAATAAACCTTCACATCAAGATCCTATCGATATTTTAGGTAAAATTTATGAAAAAATGTATGAGCACGTCTCTGAAAATCTAAAGCATGCTAAAGAGATCAGCCGTGATGTACTTCATAAGTCAATTGAAGACGCAGAAGAAAAAATATCTGAGCTGGAAGAAATTTCAAAAGAAGATGCCAGAAAACTCTCCAACTGGTTGAAACGTGATTTATATGATGCGGCCAACTATCTGGCAAATACCGAGTACGAACTAAAAGACTGGTTAGGGTTTGAAACCACTGTGCTTGAAACTTATGCAAAATATCTTTTAGAAAAAACCGCTGACCCGACCACCGTTGAATTACTTGCACTAAAAGAAAATGCAAGAAAAGCAGGCATTTATAAAACCGGTGAAATAGCTGGCCCGGGTGCTCTTATTTGCGATCAATGTGGTGAGGTTTTGCATTTTCATAAAACGGCTAAAGTACCACCCTGCCCCAAATGTCATGCGAGCCAGTTTCATCGCAAAACAAGTTAAACAACTATTATAAATTTTAGCTTCTACAGGGGTACTATTAATTATTTATGTAATGTAGTAAAAAATTAAGTAGAAGCTAAATAATGGAACCGAATTTTTATGGATTTGAAAAATTATTTTAAATCCCAGTAGCGTTGCATTTCATAATACAAAAATGAAGCGGTCCAGGTAATGAGTAACAATCCGGTTAAAGACTCCAGCCCTACAAGGTGGCGAATGTGACCATGGGGTTCTATATCGCCTAAACCTAGTGTTGTAAATGAGGTATATGAAAAATAAGCACAGTCCATTAATGAACCGTTAAAATTACCTTCAATATAACCCCAACCAGGAATTTTAGGTAATAAATAATAAGCCATAGAAAATAGCCAAATTTCAATACTATGCGCAATTAAAGCACCAAATACACCCAACACTATTCTAAAGCGATGCTTGATTTTCATTTTCGGCATTAGTGTGGATATACGAAATAAAAATTCATAATGAATTAATACCGCAAGTGCAATAATAATCGAATTAACCAGAAAAACCAGTGGCATCATTTTTAAAACCTTTAAATTTAGTTAACCTAGAGTTATGTATAATTTTTCACTGGTGTTCCGTTAACGTTATCATTTTTTAAACTAAAGGCTGGTTTAGCAACCGGGAATGACAAGCGGCGAAGTTAACGGGACACCATGATAATTTTTATTATTGTGTGCGTCGAAATAGAACACTAAGGCTATCGACAAACAAGCAACTATATTCTGTTCAATTAAATTTTAGTACAACTACTAATTTAAATAGTTCGTTAAAGTATGTGCACATATTTAAAGTTCATATTCCTCGCCTAAAGCCGGCATAACGACATGATTATCTTTTAATTTTTTTGCGAAGGAAGTCATACTTCTCTCCTCACCATGCACTAGAAATGTGGTTGCAGGTTTACCAGTCTGGGCGTGCCAGGCCAGTAATTCAGCCTGATCTGCATGTGCTGAAAACCCACCGATAGTATGAATGCTGGCGTTAACCTGTATATCTTCACTAAAGATGCGCACCCGCTCCGCTCCATCTACAATTCGTCGAGCCAATGTTCCTCTGGCTGCAAAACCAACAAAAATTATACTGTTTTTTCTACCCCATAAATTATGTTTTAAATGGTGACGAACTCGACCTCCGGTACACATGCCCGAACCGGCCATAATAACTGCACCGCCATCAATTTTAGTGATAGCAATTGATTCGGCTGTTTCGCGGGTGAAGCGCAAGCCCGGTAAATCAAATGGATCTTTGCCGTTTGATGCGGCCTGAAGTGTCTCCAGATTGTAGCATTCAGGGTGGCGCTCAAATATTTGTGTGGCAGATATAGCCATAGGCGAATCTAAATAAACATTTAAATAATGTTTAAGGGTTTTATTATTTACACCTTCGCGTAAATAATAAAGAATTTCCTGGGCACGCTCTAATGCAAAGGTAGGTATAATGACATTACCCCCCCTGCCAATGGTTTCATTGATAATACTGTAAAGTTCATCTATTGAAGGCTTAAGCTGTTTATGTAAGCGATCACCATAAGTAGTTTCCATAACGACTGTATCTACCCTGGGTGGTATTGCAGGGTTTCGAAGTATCGCCCGGTCACTGTAACCAAGATCGCCAGAGAATAATATACGATGCTTTTTCTCTGCTTCTTGTAACTCTAGTAATATACTGGCTGAACCCAGTATATGCCCTGCGTCTATAAACGTTGCACTAATACCCGCATCTAGTTTTATACTTTTATTATAGTTAGCTTTACGCCCAAAATAATCTAAGCTGTTGAGTGCATCGATGGTTGTATATAAGGGCTCTATCTCTTTTGTACTGTGTTTATTAGCATTATGATTTCCACTTTTACGATTTTTTTTACGCTGTTTATAACGCGCCTCTTCTTCCTGTAAACCGGCGGAATCTAACATCACTAGCCGTGCCAGCTCAATAGTGGCCGCTGTTGCAATAACCTCGCCCTTAAAGCCCCGTTTAGTAAGTAAGGGTATACGTCCGCAATGATCAAGATGTGCGTGAGTTAATAATAGATAATCAATAGACTTGGGATCAAAACCAAACACTTGAGTGTTTTCCTCAACCAGTTCTCGTCCGCCCTGATACATTCCGCAATCAATTAAAATGCGTTTACCCGCACACTCAATTAAATGACAGGAGCCTGTCACGCCTTGATCAGCTCCGTGAAATGATATTTTCATACAGGCTCCTTAATTTAGTTTATTTATAAGATATAAATATGAATAAATTTTAAGGTATCAATCGGTCATACCAGTTCTGTAACCCTGAGCAGATTTCATCAGCTGTAGCCACACAGGTTTGAAATATTAATATATAGAATTTTTAACGCGATAAAAAGATCAGGTAACTAAATTTTCTAACTGTCACCAGACTACTGTCGGGCCTGTTGTCAGTATTTAAAATAAACCACAGTAATGAAATACATATGAGTTTGGCTTATGACTCATCCGATCAATAACTACTATAGGCCTTTGATGTCAAACATGACATTTAAATGCACTAAAAATACAAATGTGAACCTCTTATACATTGCATTAGATAACGGCGAAAGTAAACCCGCAACTCGCATTTTATTGCACCTAAGTTCTGGTCATTGCCACCTGCAATATTGGGCACTATTTCAAACGGATTATTTCTATCAGGGTTTTATTTTTTTATGCCTGATTGGGGTAATAATTTATCAATCGTTTTTTGATTGTTACCCCCGCCATGAAAAGACATGCTATTCAGGTTAAGGCTGGTATTGCTGTGTGTTTTCATATGGTGACTTAAGGCCTGTTTAAATATGAAGTTGCACGTTATAATTTCCATAATAATCCGGACATAGATTGATGGCCGTGATGATGACTTATCAAAAATAATTTTTGAGACAAACAGTCATAAAATTATTGACGTGCATGCATTAATTGAAGGTGCTGCTGAAATAGTGGGTGAAGCCGTATTACTTAAAGATGAGGACAATAAAATGACAAACAAACTGACAGGCTCTCAAACAGAAAAAAATTTACTTAAAGCTTTTGCCGGCGAATCACAGGCAAGAAACCGTTATACTTTTTTTGCCAGTAAAGCAAAAAAAGAGGGCCTGATGCAGATTGCAGATATTTTTCTGGAAACCGCCAATCAGGAAAAAGAGCACGGCGAACGTTTTTTTAAATTTCTTGAAGGCGGTGACGTTAAGATTACTGAAAGTTTTCCCGCGGGAACCATTGGTACCACTCTGGAAAATTTAAAAGCAGCGGCTGCCGGTGAAGCTTACGAATGGTCAGATATGTACCCCGCATTTGCCGAAGTGGCCCGTAAAGAAGGTTTTCAACAAATTGCCGTTGCCTTTGAAGCCATCTCCGTGGCCGAAAAACAACATGAAAAACGTTTTAAAAATCTGGCCGAAAACCTTGAAGCCGGTAAAGTGTTCAAAAGAAATGGCAAGGTAGTCTGGCGTTGTCGTAACTGCGGTTACCTGCATGAAGCCGAAGAAGCGCCACAGGTTTGCCCTGCCTGTTTGCATTCACAGGCGTATTTTGAGTTACTGGGTGAAAACTGGTAACTCTACATAAAAAGGCTGATTTAGATGCATGCATGAACACGCAAACACCTGAAGTGTCACACGATCATTCACATGATGCTCCGAATTTGGCAGATGGTTGGCGATTGTTATCGCACTCAATTTTATTGATAAAGTCAATATTCACGTTCTAAGACGTGGTTTTAATTTTTAATAAAAACAAAACACATTATGATTTTTGGGTTATCAGTGCCGGTCTAGGTAGTGATAACCTAACAGCTGGCCATAATTAGATATAGATCATTAAACGCGGACCATTTTTAAACAACGATCATTAATAACACAACAGCAAACGGGAGACATATCATGCAATACGCTACAGAGCTTGAAGCTACTATCCACGATATGGTACAAAAAGGCCGTGGCATTCTTGCCGCCGATGAAAGTGCCCCCACCATTGCCAAACGATTCAAGGCTATCAATGCTGAATCGACAGAAGAAAATCGACGTAGCTGGCGCAGCTTACTGGCATCAACAGACGGGCTTGGTCAATATATTAGTGGCATTATTTTATTCGAGGAAACGCTCGGGCAAAAAACCAATGCGGGTAAAACCATTCCCGAAGCAGCCTGGGCACAAAATATTGTTCCCGGTATCAAGGTCGACAAGGGCAAAATTCCACTCGCCCTGTCGCCCGGAGATCTGATCACTCAGGGGCTGGATGGTCTGGCTGAACGCCTGCGTAGCTACAAACAACAGGGCGCACGATTTGCCAAGTGGCGCGAGGTCTATATCATCGACAGACACATACCCAGTCAACACGGCATTGAGGCCAATGCTGAAATGCTGGCTCGTTATGCCGCCGTCTGTCAGCAAGAAGGATTGGTGCCGATTGTGGAACCGGAGGTGTTGATGGACGGAGACCATGACATCGATCGTCATGGCGAGGTCACCGAGGCGGTGCAACATGCCGTGTTTCACGCCCTGCACCGCCACTGTGTGGCACTGGAACTCATGATTCTCAAACCCAATATGGTACTGCCCGGCAAAGACTGTCGCCGTGCCGAACCCGAAGAGGTAGCCGCAGCGACCTTAAAGATACTCAGACGTACCGTTTCGGCTGCCGTGCCCAGTATTAATTTTCTGTCCGGTGGCCAAAGCCCAGAAGAAGCCACCGCTAATCTCAATGCCATCAACCAGCAAGGGATAGACGCGCCGTGGAAACTCAGTATTTCCTATGGCCGAGCCTTGCAACAAACTGCGCTGCAGGCCTGGATGGGCAAAACGGATAGATTACCTGAAGCGCAACAGGCTCTGTTGAAACGCGCCCGGTTAAACAGCGCCGCCCAACTCGGTGAATATAAATCCGATATGGAAACATCAGATAATTAATCGGGTAAATAATAGAGAAATCTCTATATGGAGCCGGCGTAAAAACAGGCTTAATAAAAAAGATGAATATGATGGGTGACTATAGCAATACACCCAAACTTAAGTGACATGACGGTAAAAATCAAAGCTTGAGCGATTTATCCCGCATAAAGGCATTAGGGTTTTGTTCATATTCACGAGATGAACAATCTGTCGTCAACTCAATGAGATACCCGTCAACATCACGAGTATAAAAAGATCGGGATATAATGTGATCAACACCGGTACTAACTGGATACCCAGCGTCGATTAAACGCTTATACAATGTTTTAAGTGCCTGCATATCTTCAAGGTTAAATGCAATATGAAGCAATCCACTTTGTTGTGTATCTGCTAAGGTGATTTCAGGATCTTCAACTAAGGCGAGTTCATGGTTATAATGCCCGCTACTATAGAAATACATGCCGCTACGTTGCCCTACGCGTCTTAAACCCAATAAGTCAGAATAAAAACTCTCTGCACGTTGAAGGTTTTGCACCCGTAACGTAATGTGATTAATGCCACCTTTAATCATCACTGATTCCTCACAATTCCAGATAAGATAAGTCAGGCCCCCTGGGCACAATCCCCAGCGGGTTTATGGCTTTAATTGAATAATAGCCTTGTTTGATGTGGTCAAAATTGACTGTTTCAGAAATGCCCGGGTAACAATAAAGTCTTTTCATGTAAGCTAGAACATTGGGGTAGTCACCTATTTGTGCAAGATTGGTTTTGAATAAACCATAATAGGCAATGTCAAAACGAATCAAGGTGACAAATGCTCTTATGTCTGCCTCCGTTACCTGTTCACCGACCAAAAAAGTACGACCTTGTAAGTGTTGTTCTAAATACACCAGGCTTTTAAATACCTTCTCTACCGCTTCTTCATAAGAAAACTGGTTGGTCGCAAAGCCGGCTTGATAAACACCGTTATTCAATCGGTCGTACAAATAGTCATTAATGCGATCAATTTCAGGGCGCAGTGACTCTGGATATAAATCAAGCGTATTATCTGCCAATTTGCCGAAGCCAGTATTCAGCATGCGTATAATATCGGCAGATTCATTATTCACAATGGTCTGCTGTTTTTTATCCCACAGTATGGGTACGGTGACCTGTCCTGTATAATCCGATACAGCGTGCGTATAAAGCTGGTGAACATAACGGTAGCCGTAAAAGGGTTCACGATCAGAGCCGCTATAATCACCAAATTCCCAACATTGTGCACCCAGAAAAGGCTCAACAACGCTAACGGAAATAACATCTTCGAGTTTTTTCAGCTTACGCGCCATTAATGTGCGACTTGCCCAGGGACAAATTAAAGCAACATATAAATGATAGCGATCAGTTTCAGCCGCAAATCCCGCTTGACCGGTTGGCCCTGCTGAGCCATCCGGAGTAATCCAGTTTCTAAACTGTGATGATTGGCGCACAAAACGCCCCTCTTCATCACTTGCCTGCACAGGGTGAAAATCTTTATCCCACTTGCCATTAATTAGCATAGTATTTCTCTTCTGATAAGTAGCGAGCCATCCAAATGATGGCTCGCTATGTCGATGGTGTTTTTAACGATTTTTACCGATAATTGACTGTAAATTGAATGCGCCGTTGCCAAGTAAACTTTGCACAGTTAAAGCCGCAATCAAAAATAATGGGTATTCCCAGCCGCCACCTTCGTTAGCAAACATCCAGCCTCTGGCTCCGTGTACCAGAACAATAGTGCCGATAAGAACAGGAATAAGCGCAAAAGAAATCTGTTTTGTTTTAATGCCGAGTATCAGCATGACCCCACCAATCAATTCAATTGCCATTGTTGGGTAAGCCAACCAGCCGGGGATGCCAAGAGAGACAAAAAAGCCTACGGTGCCTTCGGGTGTAAAAACCAGTAGTTTCAGTAAAGCGTGCGCAATGAACATAGTGCCAAGACTAATACGTAAGATAAGTGCTGCATAAGGTGTTGTTGTGTCAGTCGTCATAATAATTCTCCTAAATATGGGTTGAGTGAACACTGCCAGAGGATTTGTTTCTGGGATAAGTAAAGTATGTGCAAAAGTCATCTCGAAGACAATATGATATTTAGTTGATATACTGTATTCAAATTAAAGACAATAGGAGTTGAAAATGGATAAACTGACTTGTATGAAGGCATTTACGGCGGTAGCCGATGCAGGTGGTTTTTCTCGTGCTACAGAGCGTTCAAAGTTGACAAAAGCCTTACTCAGTAAATATGTAGCGCAGCTAGAGGCATCGTTGAATGTGCGTTTGTTTCATCGCACCACCCGACAAGTCTCATTAACGGAAGTTGGAAAAGCCTATTATGAACGCTGCATTCCACTACTCGAGGAACTGGACGAACTTGAAGCGGTTGTTCAGGATATCCATACCACGCCCAGTGGGTTATTAACGTTCAGTGCACCCACATCGTTTTCCGAATTGCATTTAATGCCGGTGATTTCTGATTACAGCCGTCAGTTTCCTGAAATTCGCATCAATATGGTTTTAACCGATCGGGTCGTTGATATTGTCGAGGATGGGTTTGATTGTGCGTTACGTATTGGAAATCTTCCTGATTCAAGTTTAATCGCACGTCGGCTTTCTAGCATTCGTATGGTGGCATGCGCTTCACCTGAATATTTGGAGCAATATGGGGAGCCCGAACAACCGGAAGATCTTTTACGGCACTCATGCATTATTGATACAAATTATTCAAACGGAACATCCTGGCAATTTAAATGTGATGGTAAAAAGCAAAAAATCAAAATTCAAGGGCGGCACTACATCAACAGTGCGGTGGCAGTAAAAGAGCTAGCACTCGCTCATAATGGAATAGCGCTGTGTCCTGCCTTTGTTGCAGGTGCAGCAATAAAGGCTAATCAACTTAAAGTCGTTTTAGCCGAATTTGAAATAGAAGAATTTGGCCTGCATGCGGTATATTCAAACCGAAGGCATTTATCTACAAAAGTACAACTCTTTATGCAATTACTTAAAGCGTATTTTTCAGAGCAGCTTGCATGGGGTGAATGAGCCAGATATAACAATTAGTTCCAGCGGACACCCAAAGCGGCACTTGTTTTTCTTTTGCAAAAACACGCCACTTTAAATTGCCGCTGAACATGGCAGAATGTATACAAGATATTATTTAATCCCCTGGCCTTACCAAGGAGCCGCCATGTCTCAAAGCACACTAGAGGAAATTCTCGATCGTATCCACAGTCTACACATTCAGCTTGAGGAAGAGTTCGATCGACTTCTGTCCGAAAAGCAACGCCAGTTTCACTACACGCTGGATAAAGGCAGAGTCGCTTTTGAAGAAAGTTTCAATCAATTCCTGAAAAGTCACCGCATCAGCATTTGGCAATACCTACGACAGGCAAAACCGGGGCACATCCTGAGCGCCCCTATTATTTACAGTGTGATATTCCCCTTGATACTACTGGACCTTGCGGTGACGATATACCAGCATACCTGTTTCAGGGTGTATGGTATTGATCGGGTAAGACGTGTAGATTATATCATCATCGACCGCCAGCACCTCAGTTACCTGAACGCCATCCAGAAGCTCAATTGCATGTACTGCGGCTATGGCAGCGGTTTGATAGAATACAGCCGTGAAATCATTGCCCGCACCGAAGCATACTGGTGCCCGATAAAGCATGCTCGCCGGGCCTTGAGTCAACACGATCGCACACGTCATTTTGCCGATTACGGTGATGCCGAAGCCTATAAAAAAACACTGGCGCGCACTAAGAAGATGCCTGACAAGTAATAAAATCCGTTAGGTAAATACCATCAACAACCCAGAAAAATCGTGAACTTTATGTGAATGTTAGACCACTACAGGATTGCCAACTATCTGAAATGAATTAAAGAATCAGGTTTTTTTAGCCTCGGATGGGTACACAAATAAAAAACAATCATTAAATGATGTCCCGACATTACAGAAAAGAAAAATAACAAAACCCTTATCGTTTTATGAAAAGAAATACAAAAACCCTAAAGTAGCAATCTCAAAAGCCTATCTGACAGGCAATAATACTTTAAAAGAACCTGACCCCATGCTTCCTGTTTGGGAAAAATGGCAGCAAATGAGGAAATATCCAAAATTCATGTCACCGTCACTGATGCGTATGCATTTTGTATGAGATTAGTTAATAAATTAATTACTTATGTTGCTTTTTAAATGTATTGTGTCACTATGTTACAACCCTTAAAGTTGCGATATAGTGCACATAATTTAGTCCAAGAGACTTAAGAAAACCACTAAGCTGTGATAACATTTCACACAGTATAGATATACTGTTTTATTTCAAGGAAAGTAATGTTTGATTCATATCTAGAAGATGTATTTGGCAAGCGCTATGTATTGAAACAGCCGTTTGATATCACCCCTCAAAGCTCTTTAACTTCTCTCAAGTTTACCAGTGAAGGCCAGGCATTTAGTTTTATTTGCCGGTTACGAGGCAGTCAGAATTTCTGGCAAAGAACCCTAAGTAACATTCCCTGTATTTCAGCCAAACAGACAAATACAAAATCAAACCATTCAGAGCGACAAATCAGCCAACTACTCTACCGGCAGCAGCTCTTTATCTATGAGCTTGCCCATTTCAGTAAGGATAGTTCCGATGCATATAAAAGAAGTGTCGAAACCAGCAATGGAGATAAATACACCTTTAGCCATGCTTCTACATTATTGGTCGCCGCGCCCCTGGATCTAGTCGATTTAAATACAAAAGCGGATGCCGAAAAATTACTACAGGAAATAAGCCCTGATGATGAGCAACTTGAGCAGATAGCCAGTGAACTCAATATACAAAAGCCCGCATCGGCTAGTAGCGCGGTTACTAAAGAGTTAATAGTTGCAGCCATAGTTTCAAGTGAAGTCGTAGTTTCAGTACAGAAAAAACGCGCTCGGCCACCCATGCCTGACAAGGAATCAGCGACAGTAGCGGCTGATAAACCTGTAGCTTTAGGGCCTGAGGCAGCCGTTACGGTAAGTGCTGCTGCGACTGTCGACGCAATGAGTAATATAAATCAGAAATCCCAGGCTGATACGCTTAAAAGCGCCTCCGAAGATGGAAAACCATTTTGTGAAGAATGTGAAAAAGCTAAAGCAGCTGCTAAAAAGTAAGTTAGAGATTACAGATGAATTTACTTATCAACCATTCAGATTATCTACACGATTTACGCAAGGCACTCTGGGGCAATGATAGCTCCTTTAAAGAAACTATAATTTACGCACTTTTAGATGGCGCAAGTAGTAATAAAATATTCCCAATGCTTAAACAAAGTGGTTTGAGGTTTAACTGTTTATATGAAGGTAAACTTTCGTATGATATGGAGTTATCAGCCCCGTATCTGGTTAGACTGGAAGAAGACAGTGAATTCGCCCGTGAGTTATTTCTAAAGAGTTCCGGTAAAAACTGGTGTATATTTTTCAAAACATTTAAACCGGTTACAATGCTTTCTATATTACGACTTGCCAGAAGAAATCATAAAATACTTACTCCAGATAATAAGCAGCTCATATTTAGATTCTTTGACCCACGAATTTTGAGAAGTTATATTCCCAGTTGTACTATAAAAGAAGCCAATGTTTTCTTTGGTCCAATAGATGAGATTATTTGTGAAGGAAGTGAGCCTTGCACTATACATAAATTTTCACGCACAGATCATGGGGTCCTCGATTTAAATGTCATTGATTTACAGAAGAGTAAAATATCTAAAGAACCCTATGAAAATAAAATAGGTGATTTGAAATCTCTAACTATTAGGCAAGAGCAGTTAGATATTTTATCTAAATCAATGCTACCGCCCTTTTTTAAAAAAATAAGTGAATATGTGATAAATGAATATCCAGACTTTGCTTTGCACAAAAAAGACAAACTAATGTCGTGGGTTGAAGAAACCTATAATCAAGCCATTGAGTATGGTTTGAAAACTGAACGTGATCATTACAAATTTGTAAATTACAAATGTATTTTCGGTAATGATTTTATGGAAGCGTATGATTTTGCAGCACCAATAATGAAAACATCGGCCAAACCAGGTCTGAAGCTTGTAAGATTAAAAGACGCATTTATGGAATATCTAAATAGTTGAAAAGTTTATGAAAGAATATTTATATATAGCTGGTGACAAAATTAAATTATGGTCTAATAACCTTGCGGTTAAGATGGAGGCCGTGCGCCAAAACCAGGATGAAATACTTAAAGTCAAAGGGTCTATTGAAGGACTGGTAAAAGAAAGCGGCAATGTCACCAAGTCAATTCAGAAAACTGCAGATAATGTAGGTGAATATGATACGGGAAAAATTCGAGATATTAGTGATGTTGGTGGAATTGAAGAATTAGTTGCAGATTTGAAAGAAACAAAGAAAGTAGCTGATAAATCGATAGATGATCTTAAAAAGCATATAGAAAATGTAAAAAATTCGGGTGAGGAAATTGTTGAGGTTACCAATCAAATAGATGAGTCTGAAAAAGCTATTGGTGAACTTGATGCTTTAAACAAGGATGCCAGTAAGGTACAGGCTAAAGCTGAAAAGTATATACAGGAAGATCAGTTAGAAGAAAAAGATCAAAAAGCCAATAGAGCCAAAAAGACAGACCCGGAAGATACAACAGAAGAATGCCCTTTAAAAAAATGTGAGCTTGATTTTTTTACAATAGAAGATAACAGTGGCAGAAAAATAGCCTATGATAATCATGCGGAAGAAGAGCCACCTGAAGAAAAAGATGATGAGAAGTCATCTGAAAAAGAAGAAAAAGATCCCCCACCACCGACAACATTATATGTAATTTGTGGTGAGAAAAAGGGTTACACGGAAGAAATAACCATAGAGTCACATGGAACCTGTAAATCAGGAACAGCCTGCCCTGTTGTTTCAATGGATGGTGGCAGCATCAGTGAATCTGAACCGCAACAGTTACAGAAAATAAAATTAAAATCGGAAAAGATTATTCCTGAAAAAAGCTGGGCTGATTTTTTAAGAAAAGTTATTGTTCCTGATATGAAAGTACTGGCGACACCGGTTACTTACGAGGTGAATGTTCACGACTGCGAAAGTAAAGATGATATTTCTGAATTGAAAATAATCTCTTTTCCACCTGCTGGCTGGAGTGGTGAAGCCACGGTTAAATACACAGAAAAAAGTTCTGCTGAAAAGAAAAAAATACGAGAAGCCAATAGAGAAACCGAATTTGAAACCACTGAGTCGATGGGTGAATGGATAATCGGTGGTAAAATGGGATGTTATCTCGATAAGGAAGAATGGGATTACACGCCGCCTGAAGAATTTCTTGAAGTCGTACAGGAGTGTATGAACAGAATCACTCCTTTATTTACTGAAATTGATAATGACTATGCAAAAATAAAAATCGGCTGGCCTGATATAAAACTCAGTGGCAATGTTGATTTAGCAGAGGTACCTGATCACAATAAACTGAGTTATGATGGCGAAATAAATCTCACTGCTGCCCCCTTTCTGGGTGTAGATATTGATGTTGATATAAAGAAAATTATCCAGCGTATACTCAAAACCTCCTCTCCTTTTGGGGTGTTTCTGACAGAAATAATGGAGATAGCTGAAAATGGTGTTGGTAACAGATATGTTGGTGGTGAAGCCAGTGTCAATGTGATGCTTGAAGCTAAGTCGGCCATTAAAGGTGACCTGCAGTGGAAACGCACTCCCAGTGAAGGTCAGTGGAAAGCTGAGAAAGAAAAATCCAGCATCGGTGGCTTTATGTCAATAACAATTTACGGAGATGTTGAAGTTAAAGGTCACGCCTTCAGTGTAAAAGCAGCCGCAGGTGCTTCAATACACTTAAAGAGTTATGACGGTAAGGAGGCTTCTAAATTTGAAATGATGTGGGCGGCTTTAGAAGGTATGGAAAATCCTTCACTTGAACGGCAAATGTCGTTTAATGGACTGGCAATTTACTATTCAGCTTATGCTCAGGCGGGTACGGATGAAACGGCGACGGGTAAAGCTATGGATAAAATGATTAAGGCTTTGGTTAATGAGGATAAGCCGGAATCAGCAGTTCCTTCTCGTAGAGGTGGAGATAGATCAAAAACTATTAAAAGGGACAAAACAGAAAAACTACTAGATAAAGGAAGTAAAGAATTAAAAGAATTATGCAAATTAATGAAACCCTGGAAAAGTACAGATGAATCGACCGAAATTGGTAAAGATACCGTTTAAATTTATCTATTTAATATTACTTATTTGTTTAAATTTAACTCAACAGGCTTGCTCAATGAATAAAACTGAAAAACATTTATCACTAGAAATTAATTCAGAGAATCTTAATTATTACATTAAATTTAATAACGTAATGATTCATACAACAGTAGGTAATGCACCAACGAAAGAATCAATACCCGTAAACCAATGGGCGCTTAATGAAAATAATTCATTGTTAGTGTCGGTTAACTTAAAAGATGAAGACAAAGATAAAAAGTTAAAGTATGCCAAATCAGATAAACTAAAAGTGTCATTAGTATTAACTGAGTATAAAGATAGTAAGAAATATAAACATACAATTACTACATTTGATTTAGCTCCTTCATCTGAAGAACCAGATAAAATTGCTAGTAGCTCAATGGGAGGTTTTTATCTGAGTAGTGAAAATGGTTATATCATAAATAACAGTGGAGACGTCAAGGTAAGTAGCTGGAACAGTCAAGATATAGATGAATGGATAGAATCAACACAAACAATTGATATAGACATTGGCCTACCCAAGTGGGCATATTTAAATGCTGACGATCTAGGGGATGATCAAACGTTATCTGATGATGATTATTACGCTCTTCTTAATGATGTATATCAGGCACTTGAAAATATTTGGAAATTGATGGATAAAAAAGATATAACAGCCGTATTAAAACTCACTGAAATCCGCTCTAAAGATTTTGATGCAGCTTATTATATGGCTCCGGGAAGTAAGCAAAAAGAAATGGAAAATTCACTAACTAGTGCTTTTAACCATAAAGATCTTTATCTTGATGAATTGGTTGCTAAAAATCGTGTTGACTTAAATATTGAAGCAAACGGTAAAATTGTTAGATTGGATGTTCAAAATATAGGAACGCCATTAATGTATTATTCACACAAAGACGAAGCTTTCACTCGGTATTATGATTTCTATTTCATGAAAAAAGACGGAAAATTAATTATTGTTCGCTAAATGGCAATTTTTTAATATAATTTAATTATTATTTTCTTCAAGGAAAACATACATGGCCTTCTGGGACAAACTAACCGGTGAATTCATTGATATCATCGAATGGACGGATGATAGCAATGATACTTTAGTCTGGCGGTTTGAGCGTTATCAAAATGAAATTAAAAATGGCGCTAAATTAACTGTTCGCCAACAGCAAGTGGCTATATTTGTAAATGAAGGCCAGATCGCTGATATTTTTACATCGGGCATGCATGAACTAAAAACAGAAAATTTACCCGTACTGAGCACTCTACAAGGCTGGAAATATGGTTTTAGCTCACCATTTAAAGCGGAGGTTTACTTCGTAAATTTGAGAACCTTTACCGATAATAAATGGGGCACAAAAAATCCCATTATGCTGCGTGATCCAGAATTTGGTCCAATTCGAATTCGTGCATTTGGTAATTTCAATATTAAAGTAACTCAACCAGAAAAATTGCTTGAAGAAATAGTTGGCACCGATGGTCATTTTACCATTGATGAAATTCATTCCCAGTTAAAATCTATGGCTGTGTCGCGTTTCTCGGATGCGGTAGCGGAAAGCAAAATTCCTGTGCTTGATTTAGCGGCTAATTACGATGAGCTGTCTGAGTTAATGGAACAACGAATGAACCCGGATTTTGAAAAATACGGTTTAGGCCTTCATAGTTTTCTGGTTGAAAACGTTTCATTACCTGAAAATGTGGAAGCTGCTCTTGATAAACGCTCTTCCATGGGCATTATTGGTAATCTCAATAGTTACTCTCAATTTCAAGCGGCAAATGCAATGGAAGAAGCGGCTAAAAACCCTGGGGGTGATGCCAGCGCGGGTATTGGTATGGGTATGGGTTTCGCAATGGCAAATCAGATGGGGCAACAGGTTATAAATAACCAGGACAATACACCGTCACAACCACCTCAAGAAAAAGCAGCAGCGACCCCACCACCACTGCCCTCGGGAAACAGCTATTTTGTTGCGCTTGGTGGTAAACAAGAAGGACCATTTACACTGCTTGAAATTAAACCTAAAGTTACAGCAAATGAAATTCAACGCAACACACTAGTTTGGGCTGAAGGTATGCCTAACTGGATAAAAGCGGAAGAAGTTGATGAGTTAAAGCCGATGTTTGCATCTGTTCCCCCACCATTGCCCGGAACATAGAAATGACTTTGCAGATTAAATGTGAGGAATGCGGTGCCGACCTCGCATTTAAACCCGGAACAAAAAGTTTAACCTGTAATTACTGTGATCATACAATGGCATTTGCGGAACCGGAATCTGCAAACCAGGCACATAATGAATTAAACCTGGATGATTACATTAATCATTTCGATGAAAAAGCACAACAGGTAGAAAAACGTGTGCTTGATTGCAAAAGTTGTGGGGCAGAAACACAACTCGACACGAATCAACAATCCAGCTCTTGCCCATTTTGTGACACACCATTAATTCAACAACAGGCAGAAACCAGAAAGTTAATTAAACCCAGGGGAATACTACCTTTTAAAATTGAAAGAAAAGTTGCTCGACAAAGTTTTAAAAACTGGTTAAGTAAATTATGGTTTGCTCCCAATGATTTAAAAAAGCAACTAACACAGCATGACAAATTTAAAGGTATATACTTGCCGTTCTGGACCTATGATTGTGATACCAATAGTTATTATGTTGGGCAAAGAGGTGAATATTACTATGTAACCGTGTCAGGCACTGATGACGATGGGAGTCCTACTGATAAAAAAGAAAGACGCACTCGTTGGTCAAATACAAATGGCAAAGTACACAATTTCTTTGATGATATGTTAGTGTCTGCAACAAAATCTCTACCCAATGATAAATTAAAAGCCCTGGAGCCCTGGGATTTAAAACAACTAGTCGATTATAAAGATGAGTACCTTAGTGGTTACCTGGCTGAAACATATCATGTGTCTTTAAAGTCAGGATATGAAATAGCCAAAAAAACAATGGAAACGAAAATTCGAAAAGACGTAAAGCACAATATTGGTGGTGATGATCAACGAATTATTTCAATTGATACTCGATATAATGAAGCGACTTTTAAACATATTCTACTCCCCGTCTGGATTTCGGCTTACCGTTATAAGACTAAGTTGTATCAGATTTTAGTGAATGCTCAAACAGGTGAAGTTCAGGGAATGCGACCTTATAGCTGGGTTAAAATCGCACTTACTTCATTAACCTCGCTATCAATTATTTTGGGTTTAGTCTATTTCTATATGAATATACCGGATAAATAGCAATTGCTTACTTATAACAAAAAACTTAGAATCCAGTAATGCATTAGATGAAGGCGATTTGTTAAAATCGGTCCCTAAAGTCGGGACCAAAACGACTATTTACTTCAATGAAGAAACTGACGAAAGCGTGATGTTCCCTGGGCGGCAACATACCAAATATTTAGCATTAATCCTCTTTATAAAGAATATCAAAATATACATGACCTATTAGCTTCAAATGATATTGATGCGGTGATGGATTTATTTAAAGAACGTAACCAAGAATATGATATTGCTTACTATTACCCAGAAGGCACATATGATAAAAAGTTAAGAGATTCAC
>Ga0316207_10001644_pt1 | contig 26328 bp, 25 predicted proteins | sample 6weekpyrite_MG_FD_204943 | JGI IMG/M metagenome (GOLD analysis project Ga0316207, IMG submission 204943) | Microbial mat bacterial communities from mineral coupon in-situ incubated in ocean water Damariscotta River, Maine, United States -... | ecosystem: Environmental > Aquatic > Marine >... | reverse complement strand
ATCATAAAAAAGCTTAATTTAAAGCTAGATTTATTGTCCGCAGGTATTATTAACTCCCGCTGGTGCTTGCTCTAGATATTTTTCGCAATAACAGGGACTACGATTTTTTGCCCAATGACGCTTACATCTTGAAATCCAGAGCTCATTTTGTTTTGCATCCCATTCAACTTCACGTTGATTATCTTCGACTGATTTTTCTCGAGCCAGCTTCTCATCATTAGCTGCCTTTAACTCCGCTGCCATCTTTTTCTTTTCATGCTCAACTCTTGCAGCGATTTTAGTTTCAGCATTCGATTTTTTAAGCGCATCCTTACATGGGTAAGCCATAGCTGGCACTGCTGATTTAAAATCAACAGGTGGTCTGGCATAACACATTTTAACCGGTTTGGGTTTTGGCTTGGGTTTTGGCTTAACGACAACAACAGGTTTTGGTGCTGCTTTCACAACTGGTTTCTTAACCACAGGAGCCACTACGGGTTTATTTATTTTTGCCATAATTGGCGCATATCCTGACATGGTATATATTAATTTTACAGGCCTGCCATAGGGCTCAATAGTCATTTCGAGCTTACTGGCATTTTTTAAAATACGACGTGTTTCATCATCCAGGTTGATTATAAAATCTCCACCACCGCCAGAATTGATACAAACATCGTTTGCCACTACTGCATTTTGTTTTAATTTCTTACCGGGATTCTGCTGGTTTTCTAAACACCAGGCAAATATTGGCAACTGACGCCCATCAACAGATATTTTACTAATAGCCAGACTGTCTAACGGGCGCGTATTTTCAAGCTCTCCACTCGGGTCGTTTTTACCCAGACGCAGCATTAATCGGTATTTATCAATATTTAAATGGTAATAGTTGGTATCTGAACCATCACGTGCAGAGCCTGATTTTATCGCGGCATTATTATGCTCATACCATGAGACATTAGAACCAAATGTATAATTTTTAGATTTTTTAAATGGATTGACTACGGCATTGCCTGTGTTCGACAGGATCAATAAAAATATAAAAACACCACCAACAATATTATTTCTTACACCACGCACACTTAAGACCCCTTTAAGCTAAAATTATAACTACATATTTACATAAATTACCTAGATTTACGCAATATTCTACAAAAAAAAATTAAAAGTTCTATGTAAGCTATGGTAATTACGACTGTTTTTGTCTTCAAGCCCGTATTTCTTTAGTTAATAGATATAGCACAAGTTTCGAATATGTGAACCAAAAGCACGCTAAATCAGTGTAAAATTGACATTTTTAGCAATTTATCAAACATAATGAACATATTTCTTAACGGCAACGAAAAACAACTAGACGCAGGAACAACGCTAAAACAACTCATTGAACAAGAGGGATTGGCTGGCAAACGCCTTGCCGCAGAAGTAAATCGTGAAATTATCACTAAGTCAGAGCACATTAATTTAGAGCTTAAGGATGGCGACACAGTAGAAATAGTACACGCCATCGGCGGTGGGTGAACAAAGACCGTTTGTACTCAATGTACAAACGCAGCTTTGTGAACGCCTCACAGGGATGTGAGGCCGGGTGCCACTGCCAGGATGGCGACTCTTATCTGCAAACCTGACGAAGTAAAAAAACCAAACATAACTCACACCCAAAGAGACCGTTTGTACCCAATCCACAAACGCAGCGTCGTGAACGCCTCACAGGGATGTGAGGCCGGGTGCCACAGCCAGGATGACGACTCTTATCTGCAAACCTGACGAAGTAAAAAAACCAAACATAACTCACACCCAAAGAGACCGTTTGTACCCAATCCACAAACGCAGCGTCGTGAACGCCTCACAAAGATGTGAGGCTGAGTACCTCAGCCAGAGACCTCTAACCCTCGCAATACGACTGGATCAATAACTACGCTTTTCTCTGCAAGCCCCAATTCTAATAACTTATATAAAATGCTAAGATAGCAGCTCTTAAAAAACCAACCATAAAATTGAAAATATGAGTGATAACCTCCTAACAATTGCTGGAAAAACCTACCAGTCACGATTACTTGTAGGCTCAGGTAAATACAAAGACCTGACTGAAACACGTGAATGCACTGAGGCAAGTGGCGCAGAGATTATCACTGTCGCTATTCGTAGAACGAATATCGGACAAAATCCGGATGAAGAAAATTTGCTGGATGCTGTTCCACCAGAAAAATATACCATCCTGCCTAATACCGCAGGCTGCTATACAGCTGAAGACGCTGTCAGAACCTGCCGTATGGCCCGCGAGCTACTAGATGGTCACAAACTGGTTAAGCTTGAGGTACTGGGTGATGAAAAAACCCTTTATCCCGATACAGTCGCTACACTAAAGGCCGCTGAAATACTGGTTAAAGATGGTTTCGACATCATGGTTTACACAAGTGACGACCCCATTATTGCCAAGCAACTTGAAGAAATTGGTTGTGCGGCCGTGATGCCATTGGCCGCACCTATTGGTTCGGGCCTGGGCATTCGTAACCCATATAATATTTTAACTATTATCGAAAATGCCAATGTACCCATTTTAGTCGATGCGGGTGTTGGTACTGCTTCTGATGCAGCAATTGCAATGGAACTTGGTTGTGACGGAATATTAATGAACACCGCCATTGCTGGGGCAAAAGATCCTGTACTGATGGCATCAGCCATGAAAAAGGCAGTTGAAGCAGGGCGTGAAGCTTTTTTAGCGGGGCGCATGCCTCGCAAACGGTTTGCATCTGCGTCATCACCCATTGATGGAACATTTTTTTAAGTACTGTTATTTACTCACATTCCCGGTAAATCTTAATACCGGGTTTTTATTTCTCTGTAATTTTCAATAATGACATGAACAATAAACCTCTACGCACTATCCGCAGCTTTGTTAAACGCGAAGGCCGGTTAACAAATAGCCAGCTAAATGCACTGGAATCTCAATGGGCTGATTTTGGTGTTGATTTCAGTGATCAGAAAATTAATTTTAATGAGCTTTTTAAACGAGAAGCAGAAACTATTCTTGAAATTGGATTCGGTAATGGTGAATCACTTTTTCAAATGGCTCATGAAAACCCACAAAAAAACTATTTCGGTATTGAAGTACATCGCCCGGGTGTAGGCCGTTTATTACACATCGCACAGAATGCGAATTGCCAGAACATAAGAGTTTCCAATCATGACGCAATTGAAGTTCTGGAAACTCAAATTCAAGACAGCAGTATTGACCGATTACAATTATATTTTCCTGACCCTTGGCATAAAAAGAAACATAACAAACGCCGCATAGTACAGGAAAAGTTTATAACTGAAGTTGCTAGAATATTAAAACCTCAGGGCGTTTTTCATCTCGCCACAGATTGGGAAGATTATGCAAATCACATGTTACGCACTTTAAATAGCAGCGAATTGTTTAATAATTTATCAAAAGATAAAACGTTTGTACCTAAACCGGATGAAAGACCTACAACCAAGTTTGAAAAACGTGGTCAAAGACTAGGCCATGGAGTCTGGGATTTGTTATTCCAGAAAAAGTAGATTCAGACTCATTTTCATAAAGTTATAAAACATAAAAAACCGGCTACCTATGCCGGTTTTTTATTTACTTATTCATTAATTGATAAATTTTTATAATGTGAAATAACGACTATTCACTAACATATGCACGTAAATACTTGCTGCATAACCTAATGCAATCGCTGGCGTCCATTTTAAATGCCCGAAGAAAGTATACTTTCCTCTAGCCTGCCCCATCAACGCCACACCTGCGGCTGAACCTATAGACAATAAGGAACCACCCACACCGGCAGTTAAGGTTACTAATAACCACTGACCAATAGACATATCTGGCTGCATGGTTAAAACAGCAAACATAACTGGAATGTTATCAACGATTGCTGACAGCACACCAACAACTATATTTGCATTTGTTGCGCCCCACTGGTTATACATTAATTCTGATGCCAGACTTAAATACCCTAAAAATCCTAAACCACCCACGCATAAAACAACGCCATAGAAGAAAAATAATGTATCCCACTCTGCTCTGGCAACCGGATTAAATACATCAAATGCTATTGGACTGCCCATGTTCTCATCATGCTCAACATTATCTGGTTTACGATGATCACGATGTGCTGTTTTCTTAAGGTAGTAACCAAACAACTGCAAATATGCCAGACCTGTCAACATACCAATAACTGGCGGCATATGTAGAAAGCTATGAAATGATACTGCTGTGCCTATTGTTAAAAAGAACATCAGGATAATTCGCTTTGCACCACGTTGCATTAATACTTCTTCTCCTGAGGCTTCAGGCTTAAGATCAGGAACCGCAAAATGCATGATAGCGGCGGGCACAAGATAGTTCACTGCAGCAGGAATAAATAACGCAAAGAAAGTCCAGAACTCAACCATGCCTTTTTGCCATACCATCAATGTTGTGATATCTCCAAACGGTGAAAATGCACCGCCGGCATTTGCTGCAACAACAATATTTATGCAGCCAAGGCCCACAAATTTTTTATTATCACCACCTACCGCCATGATAACTGCACACATTAGTAATGCTGTGGTTAAGTTATCTGCTATGGGCGATATGAAAAAAGCAAGGATACCGGTTATCCAGAATAGCGCCCTAAAACCAAAACCACTTTTAACCAACCATGCACGTAATGCATCAAAAACCTTTCGTTCTTCCATTGAATTAACATAAGTCATCGCCACTAATAAAAACAACATTAACTCTGCATATTCTAATAAGTTATGACGAACCGCATGCTCGGCTTCAACCGACATACCATGCTGGCCAGCAACCCAGCCAATACTCCCCCAGATAATACCGGCCGCTAAAATAACCGGCTTGGACTTTCTAAGATGAGTGAATTCTTCAGCCATTACAAAAATATATGCAATACCAAAAAGTGCTAACGAGAAGTAACCTAAAGAGCTGTTGGTCATATCACCCCAGCCTTGCGCGCCCTCGCTCGCGAATAATACGCCAGAAAATAACAGGCTAATAAGTCCAACTAGAATGCTGGATTTATGTTTTACATTAGTCATATTTTTTACTCTAATATTTTTTATTTTTATTAATGATTTTTTAAACTATATAAATTTTTATAGTTTTAAAGATGAGCTGAAGCTAACTGCAAAAATTGCAGTTAGAAACTTCAGCTCGGGAGAATTGAAATTATTTTGATTAAAGGTTCAGCTTACCCAAATACCACAGTCATCATAACCATCATTACTGTCAGGAATAATACGGTCATAATACCGCCGGCTTTCATGAAGTCTGGAACACGATATCCTGCAGGCCCCATAATTAATGCATTAACCTGATGAGTAGGTATAAGGAAAGAGTTAGAAGTCGCAATGGCAACTGTTAATGCAAATACCGCAGGGTTTGCCCCCGGGATTTGTAATGCAATATTTACCGCTAAAGGCACTAGTAAAACAGTTGCACCCACATTTGACATAACCAGTGTGAAGAAAGTGGCAAGCACAGCAATTACTAATTGCACTACCCAAATTTCAGGGCTCTCACCCATAACGGATAAAGTTTGCTGCGCAATCCATTTAGCTGTTCCCGATGTTTCTACAGCAACACCTAAAGGAATTAACGAGGCTAACAGAAATACTGTTTTCCAGCTAACTGCTTCATAGGCTTCTTCAATTTTTAAAACCCCTGATAGAATCATACCCACCGCACCGGTTAACAGCGCAACAGATAATCGTAGGTCTGTGAATAAAACCAGGAACAGAGCTAATCCAAAAAACACTAACGCGGGTACCAGTTTTTGAGGACGCGCTTCTTCTTTTGGATATTCTGTTGTTACCACAACAAAGTCGCGATCTTTTTCAATTCTCTGCAATGAATCCCAGGCAGTGTGAACAACTAAAGTGTCACCTGCTATAAACGGCGTATTACGAATATCATCACCTTCACGTCTAGTTTCACCTTCACGGTGTAAACCAATCAGTGCCATACCGTATGTTTTACGCATCCAGATATCACGTGCACTTTTACCAATTAGGCTTGAGCCCGGTGGAATTACAACTTCAGCAACACCCGATTTTGTAGCAGCTAAAGACTCAGAAAATGTACGTAACTCATCACGCTTTTTAAGTTTGTAACCCTCAGCAATGCGAAGAAGATGAGAAGGCTCCGCAATTACACCAAGCACCATACCTGCTTTAATTTCAGTATCACGTGCAATCGATCCCGGACCAAAACGAAGATCATCACCGGATTGCTTGCTCGCAATAACTCGAAGCATATGTGTTGATTCAATTTCATCTAATGTCTGACCAATAAATAAGCTTCCGTCCTGTACGACTACTTCAGATAAAGAATAATTAACGCCATAAACATTCTGAATATATTTTAATGGATCAGAACCAGAAGTAGAGCTTTCACTCTTCGTTGCTGGTAATACAAAACGACCCGCTACTACGAAATATATAATACCGGTAAAAACTAATGCTAAACCAATAGGTGTTACAGAAAACAAACCCCATGTTTCCATTTGTTGGTCAGCAGGTAACGCCTGATTAGAGGCTAGAATTAAATCATTTAATAAAATTAACGGACTTGAGCCAACCATAGTAACTGTGCCACCGAGGATTGCACAAAAACCCATTGGCATTAATAAGCGCGACATAGGTAAGCCAGATCGTGCTGATATACGAGATACAACTGGAAGGAATAAAGCCGCCGCACCTACGTTTTGCATAAACGAGGAAATGATACCAACTGTAGAGGATATGATCGGAATAATACGCGTTTCAGATGTGCCACCCACTTTTAATATAAAAGCAGCAACCTTAGTCATTAAGCCTGTTTTATCTAGACCTGCACCAATTATCATAACGGCAATGATTGACATAACCGCATTAGACGCAAAACCATCAAACAGGTGATTAGTATCTACCAGACCTTCCTGCAAACCCATAAAAGGTGCAAGTAGCGAGGTTAAACCGATTAAAACCATAACGGAAACAGCTGCCACATCGACACCTACAACCTCAAAGGCAAACAGATAAATGGTTAACATTAATATGCCTGTTACCCATGCGATTTCAATACTTGGAACTACCTGAGACAAACCTAGTGCCATCGCTAAAAAGATGGCTGCTGCCACCATTTGTTTAGTCGAAAACTTCGATGGCGTTACCACTGTCGTTTCCTCATCGGCCATTGCGCTCATTATACTTCTCCAATTAAATTACAGTCTTTTACTCAGGGGGTTATTAACTTAAAAACCAGCTGATTATTATTTGTTTAAATCTAAAATTACTTTTCAGATACGCTCAGAACAGAACAAGCGCCATAGGCTCATTCGGCCTATCCACAGAATATTCCGCTCAGGAAATGATTAAGACCCCAGATAGTCTGATTTCAGGGGGACTGAGAAAAGCGAGGCCGGATAATGCACCTTTTAACAACACTATTCAATTGAATTCAAATGCTTTAATATTCCAAAATGGAATATATAAACCTGCCAGATTATAAATCTCTTGCCACATTAAAAGCCGTGGTTGAACTGGGTAGTGTTAACAGGGCCGCTGATGCGCTTTATGTGGGGCAACCAGCGGTTACAAAACGCCTGAGATCACTCGATTCATGTTATGGCGTACCCCTGATGCAACAACAGGGACGTAAATTAAAGCTGACTATCGCCGGAGAAAAAGTATATACCTATGCAAAACTGGTGCTTCAGCATCAGGAGAGCCTTCTGGATGACCTCGCTTCCTTACGTGCAGGACACAACAGATTACGCCTGGAAGTAACATTCGCTATTGGGGAACACATACTGCCCGACATATTGATGCATTTTGCTGATTCACAGCCCGAGTTAAGAATCGAAAGTCGCCTTGGTTATTCCCGGCGCATTCATACTCGACTTGCCACCGGATTAGCTGATATTGCCCTCCTGGAACAGTCACCCAGACACTCGAATATAAAGGTAGAACCCTGGATGCAGGACGAAATTTTACTGGTATGCGGCCCTGGCCATCCTCTATGGGGCAAGAAAGCGCTTGAGTTAAGCGAGCTCGAGGCACAGCATTACGTATTACGTGAGGCGCAATCATCAATCAGAAATACGCTTGATAAAACCCTGCAACAACAAAAAATCAAACTTGAAAAAATTGATATGGAGGTGGGCTCCTCCGATACCATTATTGAAATATTGCAAAGAGGTAAACAGCTTAGTTTTTTACCACAGTTTGCTGTCAACAGCTTTCTAGAGCGTAATAGTTTGCATCATATTAAAATTAACAACCTACAGATCAACAGGACGTTATGGATTGCTTATAACCTTGCCAACTTAAGCACAGAAACTGTTGACTCATTCATCGGCATGTTAAAAGAAATCACTACTCAAAGGTCTGGTCACCCGCTTGCCTGAGAGCGCTTTCTTAACTAAAGAGGACTCACCCTCCTGTACTCGCCTTGACTTAAATCAAGTTTTTTACACCTCTCCCAACCTTAAACAACTGGTCAGTAAATTTTCTGATCTAGATCAACATTAGTATTTGGTAATCTGGTAATTTGCGTCCACAAATAACATTTACATTGCAGGTGAGCACAGTGAAACAACAAAATTTATCTATCGCTATTTTATCTACTCTTGGTTTAAGTCTTGGCGCAGCGTCATTTTCTGCACACGCCATTCAGGAAGGCGATATGTTTATGCGCGGCACAATTACAAACGTCGCACCTAATGATGACAGCACGGGTTTTAGCGGCGCTACAACAGTATTTCCAGAAGTCGATGACAGCACAACATTGGGTGTTACTTTTGTATACATGATGAGCAACAATGTAGGTTTTGAAGTTCTGGCTGCACTGCCTTTCGAACACGATGTAACGGTAGAGGGTATGGGTAAAGTTGGGTCTACTAAACAGTTACCACCCACATTCAGCGTACAGTACTATTTCAATCCTGAAGACAAGTTTCGCCCGTATGTTGGCGCTGGTCTGAACTACACAACTTTCTTTAATGACAAGTCAGACGCTTCATTAGGCGGCGACCTTGAACTTGACGATTCATTTGGTTTAGCTGTACAGGTAGGAATGGACTACGACATCAATGAAAAATGGTTTATAAATGCAGATGTTCGTTACATAAGCATCGAAACAACGGGCACAATAGCTGCCATTGGCGAATCAGATATTGATATTAACCCAACAGTTATCAGTGTTGGAGTTGGTTATAAGTTTTAGTTCTAAATACTTGTAACTCTATAAAAAAAGCGGCCACATGGCCGCTTTTTTTATTTCGCTCTCTTTTTTAAGTTAAGTCCTTTTTCCTCTACCCCACATTATCGACCTAAGCCTGTTAGTTCACCAAACACATATCCATCGGGGACAGCATTTCTTTTTGACTCTTTCTCCTGCTGTGATGCCATCCATAGTTTTACGAAGTCGCCTCACTACACTTTCAGCACATGGTGGTATGGGTTAAGGGGACAGGGTGAGATTCAGGGCGCCAAAAACGGCGATCTTTCCCCGATGGTTACTCGCCTTAACTGGGCAATAGCTGGGCAATCCAGCTACTCAATTTAATCCAGAACAAGCACTTCGGCATTAATCATCAATTAAATTCGCACCTTGAGACAAAAATCGCTAAAATAGCCGGCTACTTGCTCGGCTATTTTATAGTTAATAGCATTAGGGGCTAACAGAATTTCAGTATTCTGTAACAACATACCAGTCGTTACAGATAGTAAAATATTTTAAATATCAACAAGTTAAGGAGACATCCATGTCCCAAAAGCATCCTGTTGTTGCAGTTACCGGTTCATCTGGCGCTGGCACATCTACCGTAAAGAAAGCGTTTGAACACATATTTTTCCGTGAAAAAATTTCACCTGTTGTTGTTGAAGGTGATAGTTTCCACGCTTTTGACCGTGCTGCTATGAAAGTTGAAATGGCAAAACACGAAGCTGAAGGCAATCGTTTCTTTAGTCACTTTGGTGAAAATGCCAACGAATTTGGTAAATTAGCAGAATTATTTGAGTCATATAGCAAAAATGGCACGGGCAAAAAGCGCTACTACCTTCATTCTGAACCAGAAGCTGTTGAACATAATGCGCGTTTAGGCATTGATAAGGGCCCTGGTGAGTTTACTCCATGGGAAGATATTGAAAGCGGTTCTGACCTGATGTTTTACGAGGGTTTACATGGTCTTGTTAAAACTGACAACCACAATATTGCTCAACACGTCGATTTAGGTATTGGTGTTGTTCCTATCGTTAACCTTGAATGGATTCAGAAAATTCATCGCGATAATGCTGAACGAGGTTATTCTGCTGATGTAATCGTTGATACTATTCAGCGCCGTATGCCTGATTACGTTAACTACATTACTCCTCAATTCTCTAACACAGATATTAACTTCCAGCGTGTTTCAACAGTTGATACTTCAAACCCGTTTATAGCACGTGATATTCCTACACCTGATGAAAGCTTTATCGTTATTCGCTTCAAGGATCCGGGTAAATTCGGTACAGACTTCCCATACCTGTTGAATATGATTAGTGATTCATTTATGTCTCGCCGTAATACAATCGTTGTACCTGGTGGTAAAATGGGGCTGGCAATGGAAATCATTCTAACGCCAATTATTCATGACATGATTGAAAAATCTAAGAAAGCACGTTAAATAAAACGCTTTTTCAGGTTAATTTTTCGATTTAAAAAAGAGCCGGCTATTTGCTGGCTCTTTTTTTAGGCCTTGATTAACCTTGCCAGATACAGATCGTGAAACTAGAATATTTTCACATTACAATTTATCTATTATGCAATTTTACAACTACACTTAAACAATGAATCAATTTCTTCTTGCTCATAGTTCTGATAAGTCTGCCGCAGACTTAGTTGAAGACTGTATAAGACAATTAGGCGACATCCCTCCGGAAGCCACCTTTGGTTTTTTATACATTAGCGACCCTCTTCTAGATCAGGCGGAATATATATTAAATCAGCTAAAAGAAACAACCGGACTGAACCACTGGGTTGGCAGTGTCGGTAGCGCATTGATAGCAACAAATCATGAATATTATGACTGCGAAGCCATTGTTATAATGATAGCCGATTTCAATGAGGCTGATTTTCATATTTTACCCAACTTTACAGAAAACACTTCTGCACTCAATGGTTCAATAATGGACTGGTGCAATCAAAATGATTTTAATGTGGGGCTCATACATGGCGACCCGGAAAATCCGGGAGTACAACCTTTAATACATCAGCTAGGAGAAGATATACCGGGCGCTTTTCTGGTTGGCGGAATAAGCTCTTCACAAAGCAGAACACTACAGATAGCTGATAATCTTTTACACGGCGGAATAAGTGGCGTTTTATTTTCTCAACAAATACCTGTCCTTAGCAATTTATCTCAGGGCTGCACACCGATTGGCCCAAGACATCGAGTTACCGACAGTGAAAAAAATATCGCTTACATGCTGGATAATAAACCTGCACTGGATGTACTCACGGATGATACGGGAGAAGTTATAGCACGTGACTGGGAGCGTGCCGCAGATTATATTTTTGCTGGACTGGTAAATAAAAACTCAGATATTGATGACTACACTATTCGCCAGTTAATTGGTGTTGACCCAGACAACAAGTTAATTGCTATTGCTGATTACATTCAGAACGAACAGGAAATTATTTTCTGTCGCCGTGACGGCAACTCAGCACTTGAAGACATGCAACGCATGTTATTGCAGTTAAAAACCCGATTAAACACTCCAATTAAGGGCGCTGTTTATATTTCATGCCTTGGCAGAGGCCGTGAACAATTTGGTTCTAATTCTGAAGAAGTGCGTTTAATTCACTCTGTTTTAGGCGAGTTTCCTCTGGTTGGTTTCTTTGCCAATGGCGAAATACATAAAAATTTATTATACGGATTTACCGGTGTACTTACTTTATTTGTATGATTACTGATAGTCACTGCCATATAGATTTTGAAGTATTTGATAGTGACCGAAGTCAGGTTATTCAACATGCAAAGCAGGCTGATGTGAGCAGAATTATTGTCCCCGGGGTTATACATGACACCTGGGACAAAATTATATCCTGCTGTAATGAGTTTACTGAACTTTACCCCTGCTTCGGATTGCACCCATATTTTATTAATAAACATCAAAAACAACATTTAGATAATTTAAAAACTTACATTGATAAACATAAGCCCATTGCAGTTGGCGAATGCGGTTTAGATTTTTATCTAGAAAATCTTGATGTTGATCAGCAGACTTTTTATTTTGAACAACAGCTGGATATTGCTCTTGAATTTAATTTACCAGTCGTTATACATGCGAGAAAATCTACTGAAGCGGTAATTAAAGCGATTAAAAAACGCCCATCCTTACGCGGCATGATTCATAGTTATTCTGGTAGTTATGAACAGGCATTACAGTTAATAAAACTAGGGTTTAAGTTAAGCTTTGGCGGTCCAGTTACCTATGAAAAATCAACACGATTACGCAAAACATTACAGAGGTTGCCCCTTGATTTTATACTAGTTGAAACAGATGCACCGGATCAACCTGTAGCTAATGCAAAAAAAAGCAGGAATGAGCCTTTATTTATATTAGATGTGATTGAGAGCATAGCCAGTTTGCACAATACCAGCAAAGATACAATTGCAAATATTACATCAAAAAACGCAAGTGAATTATTCAGGCTGAACAATGTATAATACCTCACTTGAACATTTAATTATTAGTTAACATTAAACTGCACTATTCAGGATTATCACTATGTCAGACCCAGATCAGGATGTATTACTTCGAAAACTTGCTGACTCTTTCATTAACGTTGCTAATGAACATGCTGAAACTCAGGATAAAAATATAACCAATACAGCATTCATGTATGCCGCTTCTCGCTTCTGTGCTTATGTTGCTGCTTCAAGTGCACGTAATCTACAAGATTTTCAGGGCAAGCAGAAACAGGGTGTAGAATTTTTTAGCGCAGAGTTCCAGCGTATGCTCGAGAGTAATATGAAAAATTATGAAAAAGTATTTCAGTCAACTGAAACACTCCGTTATGAAGAGTTTATGAAAAAAGATTAAGTCGCAGTTAAGCATTAAAATGAAGCCCCAAGATCAAAATATATTCGATCCTCTCCAATATCTTCATTTAATCCACTGGCAACGCCTAATCTCATTCTAGTGGTAATACCATAGAACAGATTAATATCTCCCTGCACTTCTAAACCTACACTTGAATAGTACTCATCTGCCGAGCTACCTTCATAAGCATCTCCAGTTTCTGCAAAAACACTTCCAGACCACTGGACCAAACCTACTGGAGGGGACATTAATCCCCTTTCAACAAGTGCTCCAGGAAATCGCCATTCCAGACTAGCAAGTTGCATTCTACGACCAGACAATTCTGAGAAACCTTCGGAGTATCCCCTGAGAGAATATCGACGCTTACCAAACAGTGAATCCGAAACTGGCTCAATAAAATCAAATAAGTTTATATCACTGGCTTCACCACCTAAACGAAATGACTTGGGTTGATCAGTCCCCCATCCCTGAACCATTCTTAGTGCCAGCACATGCTGACTTCCCAGACTAATATATTCTCTCCAGTCTAGATTATATACTTCACCTATATAGTCACTTTCAAATGCGTCTGACGTTTCTGCTATTAAGCGAATTTTTCGTCCATCACTTTTGCTAATTGAGCGAATATATTTTTGAGAATTATCAAATATAATGGCACCACCCAACAGGTTGTCAAACGTGTCTGGCTGCTCTGGTATTGTATCTGCTCGATTGCCATCGCTTGATTCACTAACCACAACGCCTAACCTATATTGAACGCTACTTTCTATTGCCAGATCGTTATACCCAATTGAAAAGAAAATATCATCAGTATTTCTTGCTACTGCAAAATCACCACTATTATCTCTTAATATATCCGTACTTCTCTGATAGCCAAAAGAAAACCTGTTAGCATACGAATAACTAATGTTACCAATTAACCATTCATTATTCGTATCGTATGCAAAATTGACAAAATAATTATGTATCCCTAAAGCATCATTAGCCGAAGTGGTAATGCCATATTCATTTCTATCTTCATTTAATGAAAGATAGGGCAACCACCATCTTGGGTTTAAGCTAGAAAGTGGAGAGTATTTTTCTGGCTTGCTTATTTCAACTTGTTTTGCCAGCTTAACAGATATTTTTTCTGGAAAAATTAACGGCTCTACCGATACAACTTTGCTATTTTCTAACTTATAAATATCACGTCCATTTCTATTATAACCAACATAGTGTAACGGCTCATTTGAGTCTGTTTGCACAGGCTCAAAAGCACCACTGGCTACACGTGTTATTTGCTCGAGCTGGTCACTACCTTTAGTATATTTATGTATCTGGTACCGCCCAGTACGATCCGAGCTAAAAAGAATTACATTACCCTGATCACTATAGGATGGGTACATATCAATAAATCGATCATTCGTTATTGCTGTCCAGTTTAAATTTTTAAGATTAAACTCCTCTATATTCCAGCCATTATCCGTTCTAAATACTGAAGCAATTATTTTTTCACCTGCTGGTGACCATTTCAACTGAGTAACTATGTCCGTGTTATTTCCTTTCCACAATTCTTTTATTTTATTTCCATCTAGATCTAGTAAATTTAATTCACTTCTTCCTTTATTAGTTCTCACAGCTATAACACTCTGCCCATCAGGTGACCAGCTTGCTGAAATATACCGACCACAGGTAGTTAGCCGGTGTATTTCATCATCCTGATTTTTTATAATATAAATATCACTATTTATATTATATTCGTCACAAAATTCTCTCTGAGTGATAAGAGTGCCGTTATTGTGCACATTAATTCTTGCTCCAGCATGCACTTCAGATACTCTAGAATCTTTTTCTGCTGATCTAGTTATTAATTCTGCATGTTCAAATGCGCCAGCTGCAACATAGTGTAATTTGTTATTAAAAAAATCTATCGATCCCGTGTTATAACCAAGATCAGTTGTTTTTTCCCCTTCCACTAAACCTGATATTTTTTGCTTATCTATTTCAGGTTGATATCGATTTTTTAACCACTTTTCAAAATCAATCCATAACTCATTAATATCTTTATTAAACAATTGTTCTGAATTTGAGTTAATCATGAATGGAATTATATTGTTACTATAATTTTCAATTAATCTATCAATACTTTTTCGACCGTGGGTTTCTTCTAAAAACTGATAAAAATTTACTCCATATAAATAGGCTACGGTACCCATTGGCCAACTACGTATTGGTAAGTTCACCTGATTAACAGGTTTGATTCCATTTTCAACTTCGGTACGCATCATCATTTTAAATAAACTACTTTGCCCTCTTCCAATACCTTTTTCCTGATCTGTTTCCATATATGTTGCCAGACCTTCCGTGAACCAGTTTGGTTGATACAGGTTTGGAAATAATAAAAATTGTCTTCCAAAAATATTTCTAAGAGATTCTGCGCCACCACTTACTTTATCTAAATGTATGACATGAGTGTATTCATGAAGAATTAATGTTTCTAACCAGTCATCAAAATCTTCCAGGCTATTGGCTGAATCAGGAGGTGCCATAAATAACACACTTCGATTAAAGTGTATCGGTGTTGCATATCCATTGGCGAAATCTGTCTCGTCACTTACAACGAGGTGCGTTTTATCTTCAGGCAGCCAGTTAATTTCATTCAGGAGTCTTTCATGTGCCTGCTCAGCACCATTTGCTGTTTTCTGCGCTAAACGCTCGTACCCTTCGGCATAATGAATATAGAAGTGTTCAGACTGTATGGTATGCCAGTTAAGACGGGGATCTACAGCTTTAGAAACTGAAGAATATAAAATAAAAAAAAAGAATAATGATAACTTTATTCCTGTTTTCATTTCTATTATTTTTTCATACCTGTCCAGATTAAAACAAAACCAATTGATGCTGATAGCCAGCTCAATACAGGCACATTCATAATCTGTTTATAGTCATTTACTGGTTGCCCTAGAATTATTGCAGATATAATTAACCCTGCTAAGCCCAGCAGCACATATGATAACTTTCTATATGCGATTTCAATTTTTTCACTTATTTTATTTAATTCTTCCCTTTGTTGCTGATAATTTTCACCCTCAGCCATATTCTTCAGCGCCTTAAACATCATCTCAGGCATCTCTGGCATTTTTTCTACTATATATGGCAGATTTTTTTTAAAGCCTTTAACAAATGCTTTTGTACCAACTTGCTCATTCATCCATTTTTCTAAAAAAGGTTTAGCGGTTTGCCACAAATCTAGATCTGGGTATATTTGTCTACCTAAGCCTTCAATATTCAATAATGTTTTTTGTAGTAAAACCAGTTGCGGCTGAACTTCCATATTAAATCGACGAGCCGTTTGAAATAATCGTAATAACAACTGACCAAATGAAATATCTTTTAATGGTTTTTCGAAAATTGGCTCACATACACTTCTAATTGCAGACTCAAACTCATCAACTCGAGTACCTGCAGGCACCCAACCAGAGTCAACGTGCAACTGAGCCACACGATTATAGTCACGCTTAAAAAACGCCAGGAAATTTTCAGCGAGATACCGCTGGTCTTCAGGATTTAGCGTACCCACTATCCCAAAATCTACTGCTATATATTCCGGTTTATCCGGATTTGAAACATCGACAAACAAATTACCTGGATGCATATCAGCATGAAAAAAATTATGTGAGAAAACCTGCGTAAAAAATATTTCAACACCTAATTCTGATAAGCGCTTCATATTTACACCAGAGTTTTTCATTTTTTCAATGTTGGCCATTGGCTCGCCATAAATACGCTCCATTGCCATAACGTTTCGCCGTGTGTAATCCCAGTATATTTCAGGAATATATAACTGATTACTTGTTTCAAAGTTACGACGTAACTGACTCGCATTTGCCGCTTCTCGCATTAGATCTAGCTCATCAAGTATTGTTTTTTCATACTCTTCAACTATTTCAATAGCTCGCAAACGTCTTGCATCTTTTGAGTACCTTTCCGCAAGTCTGGCAATAATATATAGCAGTGCAATATCCCGTTTAATCACCGGCATAATGTTAGGACGTAGTACTTTTATAACAATTTCTTTTCCATCTTTAAGTTTTGCGGTATGAACCTGAGCGATAGATGCTGATGCTAAAGGTTCAGAATTGAATTCGTCAAAGTATTCCTCAACAGATACGCCATATGCTTTTTCTATTAACTTTTGTGCTTCTTCTCCATCAAATGGTGGCACACGATCCTGCAAAGCTGTTAATTCTTCAGCTACATCTTCAGGCAATAAGTCTTTTCTAGTTGATAACATTTGTCCAAACTTAATAAAGATTGGACCTAATTCTTCTAATGCTTCTCGTATCCTCTGACCTCTTGGTGCCCTACTTCTGCTTATCCAGTTCCACGGCATTAAGTAGATAATAAACCTAAAAGGCCGAAACAAATGGATTGCAAAAATAATATCATCCAGACCATGTCGTGCTAATACATAATTTATATGTAACAGGCGAAGAATTTGTACTGGTTTTATCATAAGTTTCTATTTTATAATTATTTTAATTTTTGCTTCAAGACGATCTGTTGTTTCGCGTAATTCGTCTACTTTATTTACAAACTGTCGTAACTCTGCATTAGAAGGACTCAATTTCGCTTCTTCCTGAATATACTCACCGCTATCAAGTACAACTGAATTGGTACTTCTATTAAACCATTGACCGGCTGTTTTAAACGCGTTACCTAGTTTATGAGCTGCTATATCGCTTATATTTTCGGCCAGTATTTCTTCCCAGTCTATATCAAGCTGAGACAACAACCGATTAAATCTGTTAGCAAGTGCAGTATCACCTTCAATCACGATTTCACCACTAAACAATAAATCTTTTGGGTCTTTTGCTAAGCCCATTTTTACCAGTGCAAATGGCGTACCTGAAATGGTGGCATCAGCCTCACCATCAAAATCTGTTAATATCATAAATCCATCAGATGAGGGAAACAGGCATAAGGTTTTATTCAGGCCTTTTATATTAATGGCAATAATTTTGCCTTCAAGGGAAGAAAAACTAGATAAAGCGTGAGGATCAAGTGATAAGTATTGATTGAGTGCGGATTCTATACTTGCTGTAAGCGCCTGATCAAAATCCATTTTAATTTATACTTTATAACCTTTGTGCAGGGCAACAATTCCGCCGCTCAGGTTATGATATTTTACATTATTATATCCTGCATCTTCCATCATACTTTTTAAAGTGTCCTGATCAGGATGCATGCGAATAGATTCGGCAAGATACTGGTAACTCTCTTCATCTTTCGCAATATACTTACCCATTAAAGGCAGCAATTTAAATGAGTATGTATCGTATATAGGAGCCAGTCCAGGCGCAACCGGTTTAGAAAACTCCAATACGAGCAGGCGACCACCTGGTTTTAAAATTCTTAACATTGAGCGAAGAGCTTTGTCTTTATCTGTAACATTACGTAAGCCAAATGCAATAGTAATACAGTCAAAAGTATTATCTGCAAAAGGCAGACATTCAGCATTTGCCTGTACATATTCAACGTTACCAGCAATACCGTTATCTATTAATCGCTCACGTCCACGGCGTAACATTGAACCGTTAATATCGGAGAGCACAACTTGCCCAGATGGACCAACCATGGATGACATTTTCATTGCCAGATCACCAGTGCCACCTGCAAGATCTAATACTTTCTGACCCGCCTTAAGCCCGGTCTGGCTTAAGGTAAAACGCTTCCACAAACGATGAACGCCAAATGACATTACATCATTCATAATATCGTAATTATCCGCAACAGAATGAAAAACGTCGGCTACTCGTTTTGCTTTTTCACCAATCGGCACTTGTTGGTAGCCAAAATGGGTTTTATTTTCACTCATGCTGTTTCTCTTTAACTATTAGTTTAATTCTGCGTGCTTATGACCCGCATCTTTTAGTCGCTGCAGATAGTTTTGCCATTTGGCATCGTAGTTTGCACCAAGCTCATATAAATATGACCAGGTATATAAACCACTATCATGACTATCATCAAAAACCAGTTTAACAGCATATACACCAACAGGCTCTATCGCATTAATATTTACATCTGATTTACCTATCTGTAATTTTTCTTCGCCCGGTCCATGCCCACGAACTTCTGCGGATGGAGAATGGACACGTAAAAACTCAGTGCTGTATTTAAATTGACTACCATCATCAAACTCAATTTCAAGTACATGAGATTTCTGGTGCAGATTAATATTTGTTGGCCTTGGATCTGCCATGTTAATTCTCCGAATAATTTGTATCCTGGGAGGGATTGGTGTGTATTTTACATGAAAATGCTAAAAAAATTATAGGCCTTAAGGGGGACTGATATGCTACCCCTTAAAACCACTCGATTCTACCTTATAGAATATATCTGCTCAGGTCTTCATCCTGGACTAGCTCGCCAAGATTTTTATCGACAAAACCCGCATCAACAGATAATGACTTATCAGAACTATCTGCAGCTTCAAAAGAAACCTCTTCAAGCAATCTTTCCATCACTGTATGCAACCTGCGCGCACCAATATTTTCTGTACGCTCATTAACATCATGAGCAACCTGTGCAATCTGCTCAATACCTGTTTCGGTGAAAGCCAGATCATAACCTTCTGTTTCCAGTAATGCCCTGTACTGCTCTGTTAATGAAGCATCTGGCTCAGTTAGTATACGTTTAAAGTCAGAGGTAGTTAGCGCCTTAAGCTCCACACGTATTGGTAAACGCCCCTGTAGTTCCGGTATCAGATCTGATGGCTTGGCAACATGAAATGCACCTGAAGAAATAAACAACATATGGTCCGTTTTAACCATTCCATATTTGGTGCTAACGGTACAACCTTCTACAAGTGGTAATAAATCACGTTGCACCCCTTCTCTTGAAACGTCAGCTCCAGAGGTTTCACCTTTTTTACACACCTTGTCTATCTCATCAATAAATACAATGCCATTCTGCTCAGCATTCTGCACTGCATTCAACTTTAATTCGTCTTCATTCACCATTTTACCGGCTTCTTCATCAATCAAAATTTTACGTGCATCTTCTATACGTAATTTTCGTTGCTTGGTTTTCTCATTACCCATGTTCTGAAACATGCCCTGTAATTGATTGGTCATTTCTTCCATGCCAGGAGGCGCCATTATTTCGACCCCCATCTGCTCTGCTTTTACTTCAATTTCAATTTCTTTATCGTCAAGGTCACCATTGCGTAATTTCTCTCGAAATTTGTTACGCGTATTATTTTCTGTGACTTCAGGCTCACCAAACTCATTTCTAGCGGGTGGTAACAGGGCATCCAGTATGCGTTCTTCTGCGGAAGATTCAGCCCTGTGACGGACTTTTTCTATCTCCAGTTCACGTGTCATTTTTACCGACATATCGACAAGATCGCGCACAATGCTATCAACTTCACGACCAACATAGCCTACTTCGGTGAATTTTGTTGCTTCAACCTTAATGAACGGTGCATTTGCTAGTTTGGCTAAACGACGTGCTATTTCTGTTTTACCCACTCCAGTGGGGCCAATCATTAATATATTCTTAGGGGTAATTTCATTGCGTAAATTTTCGCTAACCTGCTGTCGACGCCAGCGATTTCGCAATGCAATTGCAACCGCTCGCTTTGCATCAGCCTGGCCGACGATATGTTTATCTAGTTCCTGAACTATTTCTCTTGGTGTCATTTCAGACATATTTTTACCTGATGTATATTTAGAGCAACCTGATGAGCCATTTAATTAGATAACCCGTATTTAAATAACCCGGTTGCGATGAAAGTTAATATTTAATTTCTTCTAAGGTCAAATTCTGGTTAGTATAGATACAGATATCACCTGCGATATTCAGACTCTTTTCTACTACTTCACGAGCTGATAAGTCAGTATTATCAAACAGGCCCCGCGCAGCAGCCTGTGCATATGAGCCACCTGAGCCAATTGCCAGTAGATCATCTTTAGTATCAATAACATCACCCGTTCCTGAGATAATTAATGATGCTTCTTCATTAGCCACTATCATCATAGCTTCCAGCTTGCGTAACATTCTGTCTGTTCGCCAGTCTTTAGCCATTTCAACAGCTGAGCGTACGAGCTGACCATTGTGTTTTTCTAGCTGCCCTTCAAACCTTTCGAACAGAGTGAAAGCATCAGCAGTCGCTCCTGCAAAGCCAACCAGCACTTTATCTTTAAACAACCGACGTACTTTTACTGCATTCGGCTTCATAACCGTATTACCAAGACTTACCTGGCCATCGCCACCGATAACAACTTCATTATTTCTTCGCACCGAAAGTATGGTGGTGCCGTGTAGTGTGGTTTGCAAAACAAACTCCCATCAAGATAAACGCAAGATAGTTAAGATGAGGCTAATCGGCTATTTTTCAAGTGTAGTTGTGTAAAAACAGGTACTTATTCGAGTTGTTTTTTATGCGGTTGGAAATTATTTTTTCTTTTGCGCCCTGGGGTGTGCCGCATCATAGGTTTTAGCCAATTGTTGAAAATCAAGATGGGTATATATCTGCGTTGTTTTCAAATGCGCATGCCCCAGCAACTCCTGTACAGCACGTAAATCCTGAGATGACTCCAGCATATGAGATGCAAACGAGTGTCGCATCAAATGTGGGTATACCCGTTGACTTATGCCCTTTTCACTACATAACTTCTGCATACGTACACGTACACTAGAGGCGCTTATTCGGCTACCTCTATTACTCACAAATATGGCACTTTCACTGCTATTTATTAACATTTCGCGACATTTAAGCCATTTTTCTAGCATTATTGCGGCTGGTTTGCCAAAATGACATAAGCGCTCCTTGCCCCCCTTGCCCAAAACTCTAAGTTGTTTTGACTGCCAGTTAATATCAGATATATCTAAACCAATCAGCTCAGATAAACGTAGCCCTCCAGCATAAAGCAATTCGAGTATTGCATAGTCTCGCACCAGTAAAGGGTTTTTATCTAATATGTCATCATCAGGTGCCAACAAAAGATGCTCCAGCTGTTGAGTATGCATGACGTTCGGCAATTTTTGCTCTGATCTGGGAGCTGTTACATGGCTTGCAGGATTATTACTGATATATTTATTGGTCTGTAGAAAACGAAACAGTCGACGTAACGCACTTAAAAGGCGCTGTATGCTTTTTCCACCGAGCCCCTGACGATGAATCTGGCTCACAAATTGACGCACATGCTTCTCATCAATCTGCTGCCAGCCAGTCACTGACTGCTCATCAACATACAACATAAAACGCGAAATATCTCGACGATAATTTGTGACGGTATGGGCTGAAAACTGCTTTTCAGACTGCAGAAACTGATAGAAAAGATTCAGCTCTGCTTTAAATAGACTGGATTCTGATGGCATTGAATTAAATCCAACTCATCCTTCTGTAATTATCTAGAACGGCCAAACTTATCTAAACCTGAGTACTGGAACAGTTACCTGTTTTTTACCTGAGATCGCATAGCTGCTCCAATCAGGTCCGCCAGGCTACTTAAAAAATCCGTACCCATACCCGCATGGTAACGCTGAGGGTCACTACTTCCGAGTGCAATTAAACCATGAATACCAGAGTCTGAAACAGGAATTATGGCTGCAGAAGCTACATCAGGCGCTTCATCGAAAAATAACAGGCTTATTTGCTCATCTGTAAAGTGACCACATTGAATTCTATTTTTCTCTATCAGGGTAGAAAACATCTGCAATACCTCGTCGTCTTTATCTACGTAGGTATGCCCCTGCTCACCATCTCCTGCCACCATATCTTCGTTGTATAATCGGAAAAAGACATGATCGGTACCTAATTTATGACGTAATTCATCATCAACAACACCTAAAATATCATCCAGACTATCTGTATCGAATAAATTAACAGCTAAACGATGAAGGCTGACATGCAGTCGCTGGTTATCATGAACCGCATCAACCATATCACGTAGTTTTTCTTCAAAATGACGATTTTTTTCTCTTAATACAGACACCTGGCGCTCTACCAGAGATACTGCAGTACCCGATTCATGGGGAATCTCAAGATCATTTAATAAAGGCGAATGCGCCAGAAAAAAATCTGGATTTTCCATTAAATAATCAACTACCTGTTGTTCTTCTGGCAGTTCCATTTCTTCAGTTTTTTCCGCCTGATTATTTACCTGATTTGTCACAGCGATATTCTTCCTTCAAACACATGGGTTGCGGGCCCCGTCATAAATAGTGGTTCATTTTCTCCGCTCCAGCGTATAACAAGCTCGCCTCCGGGTAAACTGACTTTTACGCTTTCCGCCAGTTTGCCTAACACTCTTCCTGCAGCAACAGCGGCGCAAGCCCCGGTACCACAGGCTCTGGTTTCACCTGCTCCGCGCTCAAATACTCTGAGTTTAATTAAATCAGATGAGATAATTTGCATAAAGCCAACATTAACTCTTTCGGGGAATCTTTCATGGCTCTCAATTTCAGGGCCTAATATTTCAACGGGTGCATTCTCAACACTCTCAACCTGAAGAACAGCATGGGGGTTTCCCATAGAAACGGCTGAGATAGATTGCTCACCCATACTGGTCTGTAAAGCATATATCGAAGAAAACGCTTCTGCTTCAAAAGGCAAACTCGCTGGCTCAAAGATCGGTACACCCATATTGACGGTTACTTCGCCATTATCTTCCAGTGCGAGCACAATTAAACCGCTACTGGTTTCAACTGGAATATTTTTATTTTCAGTTAAGCCTTTTTCCACTACAAATTTAGCAAAACATCTGGCCCCATTCCCGCACTGCTCTACCTCGCCACCGTCAGCGTTAAAAATTCGGTAGCGAAATTCAGCATCCTGAGTCTGCGGAGCTTCTACCATCAATAGTTGGTCACAACCGACACCCAGGCTACGATTTGCTATAAAGCGAATTTGCTCCTGCGTTAGGTCAACGGACTGATTAATAGCATCGATAACAACAAAATCATTACCCAGACCGTGCATTTTAGTAAATTTAATTTCCATTGAGCGAGTTTAACATGACTATTAATTAAAAATTGATTCCCATTATCTGTATACATCTTCTGGCAAAAAGCCATATTCAGGCTTTGACATTGTTAATAAATCGTATCATATTGTCATTAAATGTCATGACAGAGGAACGCCTGATGAGCCAGTTACCTAAAAAGCCGAGCTGTGAAAGCTTAATCAGCTTATTTCCTGACCCTTTTGTCGTTATCGACAGACAGTTTCAAATAGTCGCAGCTAATCAGAAATACCGTGATCATTACGGGCAGCACGATATTGTTGGTAAACACTGTTATGAAATCTCACATGGCATCGACAGACCATGCAGCCAGAATGGTGAACATTGTCCACTTGAAGAAGTCGTTTCAACTGGTAAACCCACCTCTGTTATGCATATCCACCGCAACTGCGAAAAGGAAGAGCACGTACAACTCTCAGCAGCGCCTATATTTGATGAAGACGGAAACGTACTTTATATGGGCGAATCTATTCAACCGGTAAATGAAGAGCCCGAAAACGAAGATATATTGCTTGGAAAATCTAAATCGGCACTTCGTTTAATGAGTATTTTATATCGTGTTGCACCTACTTCATCTACTGTTTTATTACTTGGTGAATCCGGTACGGGCAAGGACTGTGCAGCTCGTTATATTCACCAGAACTCGAGTCGTGCCAAGCAGAATTTTGTGGTTGTAGACTGCGGTGTTTTAGGTGAAAACATAATTGAAAGTGAATTGTTTGGCCATGAAAAGGGTGCTTTTACCGGAGCCAATAAACGCAAAATTGGTTTAGTTGAAGCCGCTGATAACGGCACTTTATTTATAGACGAAATAGGTGAGCTACCACTACATCTGCAAACAAAACTATTACGCGTATTAGAAACTGGCACGATTCGACGCCTCGGCGGTAACGACTACATAAAAGTTGATGTACGTATTATTGCCGCCACCAATCGTGAACCTCAGCAAATGTTAAAAGATAAAACATTCAGAGAAGATTTATATTATCGCTTATGTGCTTTTCCGGTTAATTTGCCACCGCTTCGACTCCGTAAAGGTGATATACCTTTACTCGCAGAATCATTTTTAAAACAAATGGAAGAGGGCGAGTCACAAATTCCTCTTGCTCCAGACGTTATTGAAAAACTCTTAAGTTATGACTATCCGGGAAATATAAGAGAACTTAAAAACATTATTGAACGCGCACTTATTCTAGCGGCAGGTTCACCGATTATGTCTGATTTTCTGGTTTTTGAGCACGAGCATGATCATGAGCAGGAGGCTCTATCTATTGCAGAACCTGCCTCACGTTATAGTTCAACGTCCAGACGAACAGGCACTAGTCGCCTGACAAAAGAAGACGTCTTAAATGCTTTACAGAAGTGCAACGGACACCGATCTCAGGCTGCACTTTTACTGGGTGTTAGTGAACGAACAATTTACCGGCATTTAAAAGACAGTTAAAAAAGGCCCTGATAATACAGGGCCTTCAAAATAACTAAACTGCAAGAATACTATTTAACTGTTGTAAAACCCAGATTTTCCCAGTTTTGCATTCCGCCACGGTACCATTTAATTTTATTTGCAGGGTAACCCATTTTTAACAATGTTCTTATGTTGTTTGGAGACTGCCCACACCACATACCATTACAGAACAGTACCAGTGTTTTAGCTTTTGAATAATCAAACGAGTCATCATCCTTTTCTTTTGCGCCGAATTCGCTTGTTACAATTTCTGCAATTGATAATGGGTCAGCACCTTTTTTAACGCTTAATTTTGTCCATGGAATATTCTTCGCGCCTGGAATAGTTCCAGCCTTTACCCAGTTTGGAGTTCGTGAGTCAACAACAAGAATTGACTTATCACCATCGGACATTTTCTTCAGATAATCTAAAACCTCAATCTCACCTAATGTTTCTACGCCTGGAGCTAAAACAATTGGATTTATACAAAAAGGAGGGCAGTTACGCGATGTTTTTGCAAAACGTTTATCAACAGTGTTTTTATTATTCTGATTACGTTGAATCGTAACCTTTTTACCATTATGCATCACATCAACACTGGCAATATCACGGGTAATTTTAACTTTTAAATCACCAGCAATAACGGCAGCACTAGACATGCTTAATGTAAGAATAGCTGTTGATAGAAGGGTTCTGATTTTCATATTTTATAACTCCAATTATTTTTTATATTTTTATTAATCGCAATCTGGTTCTTGCTCTTCACCTGATTCATCAGGCTTCTCAACAGGCTCAGCAGCC